>Ga0206832_10036_pt1 | contig 32470 bp, 31 predicted proteins | sample Alteio_BWOrgCont_74_FD_152896 | JGI IMG/M metagenome (GOLD analysis project Ga0206832, IMG submission 152896) | Enriched cells from forest soil in Barre Woods Harvard Forest LTER site, Petersham, Massachusetts, United States -... | ecosystem: Environmental > Terrestrial > Soil > Temperate forest >... | reverse complement strand
ACGAGCTGACATCCAAACAACTGTTGCATACAACTCTTTTAACCGGGCTTTATTTGGACCTTGGACAACAATATGTTGCCACCAATGATTCGTTTTACCTGAACCAGCGGTTTTTTATTTTATCGAGACCGGGCGAAACCGACACTATCAACAATATATTTTATCAAATGAGCAGATATGATTATTGCAGTAATTGCCCCGGCCAGCATGATTATGCGCCCACAATTGCGAGCATGACTTATAGTTATAGGGGGCAAACCCATAGCTATAAGGATACTATTTACATTGCCCGGTAAGCCGTGGGTTTGTTATGCCTTGATCTCGTCTGCCGGTTCCCTCTTCTCCATAAGGTGGCTCAAAATCAAACCCAGACCCACAAATGTTGCCACAAACCCAAAATATATAACCACATGATCCTCTCCCGGGTTTTTATCAGCTATCTCCGTGCTGCACAAAACATAGGCCAATAAAAGACCAACACCTGCACCCAAAACTACCATGCCCGAACGGAGCGGGCTGCGCCTTCTGCGGGGTAATTCAGATTTAGACAAATCCATTCCACGGCTTATCATTTCCATGCGCTCGCGGTAACGTAAATAAATAGCGCCAAAGGCCAGGCTTACACCAGCCACAGTACCCACTATCGGTATCATAACTCCAATTATTCCCTGAATTTGATTTCCAATTTCATCTAACATGTTTTTAGTTTTAAAGTGTTTAAAAATATTGAACTTTAATATTAAGACTACCGGGATAAAACCGAGGTTACAGAAAAAATAAAAAAGATTTTGGTAACCGGACACGAGTTGTGGTAGTCATATAAATACTCCATGCCAAGCAACGCGACGGATGAAATATTGATACAACAGGTTTTAAAGGGAGATAGCGCTTCCTTTAGGATGCTTGTGGAACGGCACCAAAACTTAGTATTTACCATAGCATTTAGAATAACCGGTAAGCGCGAGGAGGCAGAGGAGGTAGCGCAGGATGTATTTTTGAAGGTGTACAACAACCTTGCCGGTTTTGAAGGAACCGCTAAGTTTTCGAGTTGGTTATACAGGATTGCCTATAATACAGCATTAACGAAGATTAGAAACAGGAAGGAAGAGGTTAAAACGCTGGATGGGTTTGAATTGAGTAGTACAAGTATGAATTCGGCTGTATTGAACGAAGCTGAGCAGGTTTTTACAAAAGAATACCTTGACAAGGCGATTAACCTGCTTGAACCGGATGAAAGCACTTTAATAACTTTGTTTTATTTGAGTGAACAAAGCCTTGAGGAAATTGCCCAGGTATTGAATATTGAAGCCAATGCTGTTAAGGTAAGATTGCACAGGGCACGCAAGAAATTGAGGGAGAAGCTGGAGTTAATAGGATAGTTAATGTTAACCACTAAGGTTAAAAGCAAAAAATAAAAGTTATGATAACTGAAGAAAAAGTTTGGAGTTATCTTGATGGGCAGCTAAATGCACCTGACCGCAAAGCGTTTGAGATGGCAATTGTCAATGATAGTAATGCCAAATTGCTATTTGAGGAAATATCGGCATTACACTCTTCTCTTAAAAATGCGGCATTGTTAAGCCCTTCGGCATCGTTTACCGATAAGGTAATGGCTGGTATACAAATGGCGCCGGCATATACGCCACCAGCCAAGCTTTCGTTTAAACCGTTTTTAATATTTGCGTTGCCATCCCTTTTGGTTATAGCCTTTTTTGCAGCAGTGTTAGCATACCAACAAGAGCCGTTAACGTATAGCCTACCCCTGAGTTTACCCGGTTTAAAAAACTTACAGCTTTACTTTGTAGTGACCGATATTTTACTGCTGGCGTTTTTTATTGACCGGTTATCAGAGTACCGGTTCAACCGTAAAACCTTTTTTGCGCAATAGGGCAATTACGCCAACCTCGCCGGGCAAATGCAGAGCGCCGATAGCGATAAACGTGGGTTGCTTTTTAATAAACTCAGCCATGCGAGTGGCCATACGTGCATTACGATCGACCACCAGAGCTTTGTAAAACTTTTCTCCACGCTTAGAATCATCTTCGCTACCTGTAGCAAGACTATCGAGATCCTGGTCTAAATAATATTTCAATACTTCGGTGCCGGAGCTTTTGTTCACTTGAAACGAGTCAACTTCATCTTTCAGCATATCGGCCTGCTCCTGGTACGATAATGAGTTGAGCGCACCCAACTGCTCGGACATTGTTTCAATACCAATTATTTTCTTTTTGGCTTTTTTAGCCTGTTCATGTAAATACATATCAAGCACCGGTGCCTTACCCTCAATAGCGCTTTCATCAAGGCCCATGCTCGATGCTTCAAAAATGGTCATAATAATGGCCGGTGAAACGTTGTCGAACATAATCATCGGCACGCCAATCTGCGCGGTACACAATGAATCGAGATACCGGTACTCCTTTTCCGGAATCATTTTTTTAAGGCTGTGGTCTTTACCCATCATCATTTTGCTCATCAGGCCCATCATGTTTTTATCGCCATCGGGGTCAATCTCCATGGCATAGGCTTTTGAGCCTTCAAAGTATGGTTTGGCGCGGTTACTCAGGTCAATAATACTTGAGTCGGCTGTGTGCATGGTGCCGTATAAATACGAGGTATCTTTTAGGCCGTTACCCGAAATCTTCCATAGCAATGATTTGTATTGGGCCTGGGTATTGCAGGCAACTAACAGAAGGACGAGCGCTTGAACTACTTTAACAACTTTCTTCATTTCACAATTCTTTTTTGAGAGACCTGATATGATTCAATTTACCTGGGATTCCATAATCAGCCAAAATTAAGGCAAGAACATGCCGGCTGATACTTTTTTGCCAAAAAATGAGTTTTATTATGAACTTTGAATGTTTTTAAGAGTAAAACTGCGCAAAGCGATACCATGATAGTAATAGACGATAAACGAATTAGCGATGATGTTGTTGAAGAACAATTTGTATGTGACTTGAATGCCTGCAAGGGCGCTTGTTGCATAGAGGGCGATTTTGGTGCACCTTTAGATAAAAGCGAGCTGCAGGTACTTGATGATATTTATGAAAAGGTAAAGCCTTATTTAACCGAAGAGGGGATAAGGACCATTGAAAAACATGGCAAGTACGTTTTTGAAAAGGAAACGAAGGAATACTGTACGCCCTTAATGGAGAAAGACAAGGGCTGTGCCTGGCTAACCCGCGATAATAACGGGATTGTAATTTGCGCTATTGAAAAAGCTTATCGCGATGGAATAATTGATTTTAAAAAGCCGATTTCGTGTCACCTTTATCCTATCCGTATTACCAAATACAAGCATTACGATGCTGTTAACTACGAGCGCTGGCATATATGTAAGGCGGCATGCAAAAACGGCAAAGCACTAAAGGTGCCGGTTTACAAGTTTTTGAAAGAGGCCCTGATAAGGAAATACGGCGCCGATTTTTACTCCACCCTGGAATTAACGGTTCAGGAAAAGTTTTGACAAATAATTGTCTTGTCTACTACTCAATGTCTTGTTATTGTTATAATGATTTTGGCCTAATTGCGTTTATGTGTTAGCACGAAAGGTAATTTAGCTTTTAAAGGAGCATACTGTTTTTGAGCAGCCATGGCAAAATCAAAATTCAACGCAAAAGATTTCTGGTCGGTATTTAAGTGGGTGCAAATAGCGCTGTGGTCATTCCTGTTGGTGATAGTCCTATTTTTTGTAGGGGTGAACTATGGTTTATTAGGTAAGCTGCCCGATTTGGATGCCATTCAAAACCCAAACAACTCTGTTTCAACTTCTATCTACTCATCAGATTACGAAGTTTTAGGCAGCTACTATACCGAAAACCGGATTGAGATTGCTTACGATGAGCTTTCGCCGTACCTGGTAAAAGGCTTAATAGCTACTGAAGACAAACGCTTTTACGATCACTCGGGCATTGACCTAAAAGGGCTTTTTAGGGCTGTAGTAATGACCGGTATTTTACGACGAAACGAGGGCGGGGGCAGTACCCTAACCCAGCAGTTGGCCAAAAACCTTTTTCACCGAGATTTTGAACAAGCCGGCAGAACGCAGCGCACCGTTCAAAAAATAAAGGAGTGGGTATTGGCCGCCAAGCTTGAACGGACATTTACCAAAGAAGAACTGATAGATATTTACTATAACACGGTTGAGTTTGGTTCGCTTTCATATGGTATTAAAACGGCATCGTTTACTTACTTCTACAAAGACCCAAAAGATTTAAAGCCCGAGGAAGCGGCACTGTTGGTTGCCATTGTAAATGCTCCTTCGCACTTAAACCCACGGCGTTATCCTGAGCGTGCTATTGTGCGCCGTAACCTGGTTTTAGATAGAATGAAAGAGGCTGATTTTATAAGCAAAGTGCAATGCGACTCGCTTAAGAAATTAAAGATAAAACTTAACTATCATAACCCCGATTTTCGTGCCGGATTAGCTACTTACCTGAGGGAAAACCTGAGACAGGAATTACAAAACTGGTGCGACAAAAACCCCAAACCAGATGGCAGCAAATGGAATATTTATGAAGATGGTTTAAAGGTATTTACCACTATAGACTCGCGCATGCAGCGCGATGCCGAAGATGCAATGACCGAGCACCTTACCACCCTGCAGGACGCTTATTTTAAAGAATGGCATGGTAAGGACCCCTGGAAGTTTGGAGCAAAAGCCAAGCCCGATTTGCTGAATAAAATGATTAGGGAAAGTGAGCGCTACCAGGGCATGAAAGCGGAGGGAAAAACAGATGATGAAATAAAAGAAGCCTTTAATAGCAAAATACCGATGACCATTTTTTCGTGGCATGGTAACCGGATTTTGAGTGAGGATACCACCATGAGCCCGATTGACTCATTGCGGTATTATTTGCAAATTATACAAGTTGGCTTTATTGCTGCAGATGCCAAGACCGGTGAAATAAAAGCATGGATAGGTGGGCCTAACATCCGGTATTTTCAGTTAGACCACGCTAAGAAAAGTACTAAGCGTCAGGTTGGTTCAACCATGAAACCGTTTCTGTACGGACTTGCACTTGAAAGAAATTATGAGCCGTGCACCATGATTCCATACCTGGCACCTGAATGCCCCGGTTTAGACGCCAGTTGGAATCCGGAAGGAAGCGGTAAGTTTCAGGAGGGCGAAATGGTACCTATGAAGGACGGACTTGCGTTTTCGGATAACCGGATAACTGCGCGCATTATGTGCGATATTGGCAATCCATCATTATTGGTTGATTTTGCAAGGAAGTGTGAAATTGAAAGCCAGCTGGATGCCGTGCCATCGCTTTGTTTGGGAACCTGTGATATATCGTTATTTGAAATGGTGGGTGCTTACACCTGCTTTGCTAACCTAGGCACATACAGTAAACCCTACTTTATTAAGAAAATTGAGGACCGAGATGGCAATGTTTTAGCCCAATTTGGAGAAACCCACAAAGAAGCCATTCCTGAGAAAACCGCTTACACTATAACCGAAATGTTGAAGGCCGTAATAAATAAAGGCACTGCTGCCCGCTTAAGGCCACATTATGGTTTAGATATGCCGCTTGCAGGAAAAACCGGAACTACGCAAAGCAATAGCGATGCCTGGTTTATGTGTTACAACCCAAACATAGTTGTAGGGGCCTGGGTGGGCTTTGAGCAGCCCAGCGTGCACTTTGCGAGCAATACCTCGGGCGCAGGTGCAACGGCGGCTATGCCCATTGTAGGCGGTTTTTTAAAGCGCATATTTGCAGACCGCAGTTTGCAGGTGCCACGTAACGAGTTTTCATTGCCAAGCGATTCGGCGGTGCTTTATAGCTTTGATTGTGTGCCGGTACCGGTAGATACAAGTCAAAAAAAAAGTCCAATAACTAAGGTTTTCGAAAAAATAAAAGATGCATTTACACCAAAACACAGGCAGGATAATACTGATACCAGCGTTCATAGGAAAGGACGACACAAGCGTCATCCCCGACCAGGTAAAGACGATGGTGGAACCACTAACTGAGTTTATAGTTGAGAATGCAAAGACCGCCCGCCGTTATTTACGTGCCATTGGCTACAAAAAGAACTTTGATACCGAAGTTACCATTCAAGAATTAGATAAGCACGCTCAACACCAAAATTGCGAGTCGTTATTACACAATGTTCTACAGGGAACGGATTGCGGGCTTATTTCAGAAGCGGGTAATCCTTGTATAGCAGACCCCGGAAATGAGATTATAGCATATGCACACAAGCGCAATATTAAGGTGGTGCCATTGGTTGGACCCAGTTCGATTCTGCTGGCATTGATAAGTTCGGGTTTCAATGGCCAGCAGTTTTGTTTCCATGGCTACCTGCCTATTCAAAACCCAGAACGCCGGAACAAAATAAAGAACCTTGAAAATACGAGTCGTCTAGCTACCCAGATATTTATGGAAACACCATTCCGCAATCAAAGTTTGCTGGATGAGGTTTTGAAGACCTGTTTGGACGAAACGATGTTGTGTATTGCCTGCGACTTAACTTTACCTACAGAGTTTATAAAAACGCAAACTGTTAAGGCCTGGAGAAGCAATAAAGAAGACTTTCATAAACGGTATTGTATTTTTTTGTTGGGTAGATAAAAGAGCCGATGGTGGGACTCGAACCCGCGACCAACGCATTACGAATGCGCTACTCTACCAACTGAGCTACATCGGCAAAATGATACACTAATTTAAGTCTTTAGCTAAAATAGTTTCTCCATCTACAGTTACATCACCATTCTTCACCAATACCTGCACATCGTGCGGTAATATTACTGTAACCTGGCTGCCTAATTTTATTAAGCCTATTACATCACCTTGTTTTACCGCTTGTTCGGGTTTGGTATAATCTACTATTCTACGGGCTAAAAAGCCGGCTATTTGAATGACTTTATACTTTTTGCCTGAGGGTGTTTCCATCAAATATTCGTTATGCTCATTCTCAAAACGAATGCCATACTCATTACTCATTTGAACGGCATTATGAAAACTACCATGGGTATATGTTTCATTAACTACTTTGCCATCAACCGGTGCACGTTGGTAGTGTACATTGGTAACATCCATTTGAATTGAAATGATTGTGCCCGCAGTATCCACATCTTTTGTCCACACGTTAATAGCTCCGTACTCCTCTTTGGTAACTACTAAAGTTTGGCTACTCCATGGATGGATTGAAACTATTTTACCATTGGCAGGGCTAACAAAAACATGATTATTAGCGGGTATATTGCGCTGCGGCTGACGTAAAAACCAAACCTGGTAATAAGTGAACAAAAACACAGTAAGTGCTATCGCAGTATAAATGAGTCCCTTTAAAAATTTCATGTTTCAAACCTACACAAAAACAAGCTATTTCTCTTTCTCCTCAGCTTGCAATGCATGCGGATCCATAAAGATATAGCGTCCATGTGCATCAACAGCTACATCCGGAACACGCTTTGTTGTTTCAAAAAATTTGTAGCCTTCCTGTAAATTATCCCAAAACTCACGGTGTGGCCTGTAGGGTTCAAAGCTTAGGTAATACTTCATATTCTCAGGTGTCATTCTGAAAGGAAATATCTGCACCGGTATTTTTTGCTGGCCGTTGTTTATAGCCTTTACTGCGCACATGTAAATATCCTCAATGTAGTAATTACTCATAGCCAGGCAACCGGCACTGCACTGTGCACCATGAATAAAAATATCACCACCCTTCTTTTGAGCTGTACTCAACTTCATATCACTCTCATTAGGATAATTAATACCAAGTGATAAATAATAGCTGCTTTGAGGATTAAACTCGTTGATGTAATAAAAACCTTCAGGTACCTGCATATCGCCTTGTTGGCGTTTTGGGCCTAACAGGCCAGATAAAGCGTAGATATCAAACTGTTTAAACTTGATGTACTTACTGTCAGGCCTTTGAACCCAAACTTCCATTACAGCCTCCATTTTAAAAACCCTGATAAACATATTACCAAAGGTTTCATCAGGAATCTCTAACGAACGGCACTTCATTTTAATCAGTTCTTCCTTTCGCTCATACACATCTTTAACCCGGCCAAAGTTCTTCTGACTTTCTTCAAACGATTGTTTTTCAAGCTTAAACGCCGAGCCTAAAAGAAAAACTACCACAATAAAGCATCCTTTCAAAAGTTTCATAAGCCACAAGTATCATAATTGCAGGGGGATTACACATTTTGTTAGTTTGTATACGTAACCTTTTTAAAAAAGTGACTGAAATGAACAGATTTAAAGCAATGCACACCTTGTATTATAATAATTAGTTTAATTAATCAATAGAACAGTTATTACTAGCTGTGTGAATTTATAGCCTAAGTTGATGCCTTAAAATTTTGAGTTCACAATAATAGACGGTTGTGCACTGTAATCCACATAAAATTGTAACACCAATATATTGATTATCAGGTGATTATTATGGTTATACACAAGCTGTGGAAACCAGTGTTGACAGCCTAAAAGGCATAACTTTTGGCTAACACACTGTTAACGTAAGTGTGGATTACGTGAATAGAGCCAACATCCAAAATTTCGAAAACAGACATGGTTTTAAAATTGATTTTCCAAAAGAACTTTGCAGCGACTTACCCACCGCTTTTTAGGGTTACCAACATGCCTTTTTGGGGATAACCTTGAATAGATTTATAGATGCAAGAATCTTGCACCAAAAATTTCATATAAACGAATGAAAGACAACTACTTAACACGAACTTCCAATAACTTCAACTCTTTCCCCTCAGTAGTATAATCAACCAGTTTTTCTTCGGTAAATAAAATACGGTTCTCAGGGCCGGGGTAAATGTGGTTAAGGCTAATAAAAAAGTCTTCCGAGGTATGTACTATCTTTTTGGTAACGGCCTCACCGCCATTTGCAGGCAGGCAGACGCCCATTAATGACAAGCCGTGTTCGTCATCAGCCATACAATCTTCGTTATGGAATAAATAAACGTCGTTATTAACCCTGTATGCCTGCGAGGAAAATGCATAATCAAGCGTATGGGCACTTTGCCGCTTATCTATAAAAACAGGAGATTTGAACTGAAGGCTACCATCCATACGGTAAGCAAGTAAATAATTACGCTCAATTGTTTTAATCGGAAGTTGGGTCACCTTGTCCTTATCTATTGATTCCCGTTGCTGTTCTAAAATCACCAAAAAATTTTCGCCTTTTAGCGGAACCAGTTGCTGCGTCACCAGGTTTTCTAACCCCCCCTTGGTTTTCTGATAGTTTGCGGCTTTGGTTATTATTGATTCATCAGGTACAATTTCGCGGGTATTGGTGCTTTCCAACTGGCTGTTATATATAGACACTGAAATACTTTTTAATACCGGGCTGCGTTCACTCACGTAATTATCCCAGCTTACCGCCAGCTCCCCGTCGTTTACATTTAGGCAGCCAATGGCGGGGTCTTTTGCCACAGGGTTGTCTCCGTTTGGCGAAGCTTTGCTTAGCGTTTGCAACTCCTCGCCTTTTGCAGCCGAAAGGAAATAATAATTGATAGCCGCCTTTTTTCGTGTATCTACATACAGCGGGTCAATTTGTGTTTTCGCCTCCAGAAATACCCTACCATTATTGCTTACCACCATGCGCCTGAAACTTACCAGGTCTTTACCGGTGTTTAACTCGTAAATATTTTGAAAAACCGAGTCGCTTACATTATCAACAAGCAGCAATTTAAACTTGCTTTGGCGGAAATAGTGTTTTATAAGAATCGCCGTTTTGGTTTTGTCTTCACTATGCACAACATCAATACCACTTGCGGCAAAATGCTCTTTAACCTCGTCAAAAACAGCCACCGGTTCGCCGGTAGGCAACAGGCTAACCGGGTCGTAATCCTGCCGCATTATTTTTGGTATTTGTTTATAACCTTCGCGGCTATCAACCATGTTAGGGCGGTCGGGTAAGTGTTCTGTACGCGAATAGAAGATGCTTATTTTCTTATCTACAATGGCGGCTTTAAGATAGTCAGTCTTTTCGCCGAAGGGAGGGTATACCGGCGAGCATTTAGCAGTTGGAAAACCCGCAGCATATTTTAAAATATAAAACCGGGCAGGCTTTTCGGGGTGGTTGGGTTTTTCAAAACCAATTACATACCACGAGCCGTTATAATCGCCCAACACCTCAATGGCAGGTTGGTCAATTATCGAACTGGTTTTTACATCAAAACCGGCTGCTATAACCTGCACAAAAGCGCAACAATAAAAAAGGGGGAAAATCAAAAATTTTTTCAAAAACAGCCGGGTTTAAAAAATAAAAGTAGCCGCTTAAAAACCAAAGCAGATGTTATAAGGCCAATTAGTTTTAACGGGCTGTATGCGTTTGTGCGATTATTTAGACGAGCCTATAAACCGTCACCGGCCTTTACAAACCGGCGCACATTCATTGAGCCATTAAACATAACACGTAAAAGGTACGTACCCGAAGCCAGCCCGCTTGTATTTAATTGCAAATTACCCTTGCCGGTATTAATTGTGGATGAGGGAAGCGCCTTAACCAGTTTGCCCTGGGCATCATACACACTTAAATCCATTTCGCCGCTGCGCGATGCCTGGTACGAAAGATTTAGTTGCTCTTTTGCCGGGTTAGGGTAAAGCGCGTCAATTTGTAGCGCGCCATTAATAGAGGTAATATTTTGAAGCCCGGTAACCGAATCGGCGCCAAGTTTAATGAATGCCGCATATAGGTTAATCATCCCATCATTAGTACGGCCATCGGCCCAAACCGGTATGGCATAAGTACTGGTTGAAAGCACTGCGTTATACTCACCAATGCCAAAACCACCGTTTTGCGAACCTATTTGGCTAAACTCGGTAGGCACCGTAGTAACTTTAATATCAGTAGCAAACGTTTGCCCGCCGTCATCCGAATAAGTTAAGTAGATATCAGAGTTATTGTTCAGCGTATCGTTTCTTCTATCCCACCAGCTAATTATTAACCTACCGGTTGATGAAACCGTGAGCGATGGATAATACTGATCGGAAGTAAGGTTGGTTGTGTTATCATTAAGCACTCTGGCCGCGCTCCAGGTAGCGCCGCCGTCGATTGATTTTGAAAAGTAAACATCGTTGCCGGTATTGAGTTTAGTGGTAATGCCATTGGCGGTCCAAACCATGTATAAATTATTGGCGTGTGGGCCGTGGCTATTATCGCATGCGAGATATGCGCAGGGATACAAGCGGCTTGGCGAAACGCCTTCAATCGAATCGTTGGGTTCAGTAGAGGTAAATCGGCCAAGGGCTAGGTCGCTTATTTTTACTTCAGGTTGAAAGGTAAGGCCGCCGTCAGTTGAAACAGCATGGTATAATGAGTAATTAAGGCTATCAACAGTGGCAAAAAAACTAACATGTACATGGCCGTTATTATCTACGGCATCGCTGCCAAACTGCTCCATTTTATAGGTGCCCGAATTGACAACAGTAGTTGTAGTATCGAATACGCCATTTGGGTGAACTTTGCGTCTTAAACCCATATAGGTGGCGCCGGTGTTGCCATCGGCGGCAAAAAACGAACAATACAAATTGCCAAAATTGGGTGACGCGGGATTGTTATCGGATGCAAGCCACTCTTTATCAAACGCACCGCCGCCGCCAAAAATCGAAGAAGGAGTTGTGCCTATATAGTGGTTTACCGAGTCGCGTTGCCAAACATTACCACCATCAAGGCTATAGGCCCAATATAAATCCCAAGTGGTTGCAAAAGTGCTGGTATTGGCCCAAAGGTTTATCCAGCTAAAATAAAGCTTGCCATCATAATCGAAAGTAAAATTGGGGTCGCCACCGCCAAGTATTGTTGCGCCGGTTTGGGTTGGGGCGGTTAAAAAATTGCTGGTGCTCCAGGTACCACCAAAATCGTGAGAGTAGTAGATATAATTGGTTTGCGTTGGAAGCGCGGTTTGACTGGTGCTTACAAAATTTGATGAAACAACAATATTGTTCGAATCGAGAGGATTAATGGCCGCATGCACCTCCGACTGGATATTGGTGGCCGATTGAGAAACTATTTCGTTAGACGAGCTGCGCTCAACATTAGGGTTACTGCCCGGGTGTTGCTGCTGTTGGGCATTTTGGCGCCACTCAGTCTTTTCTCTCCATGCATCCCTTATAGCCTGCTGGGCATTTTGGGCAAAAACCGCATTAACCATTAAAAGCGCAACCAGGCTTGTAAAAAGTTTCATAGTATGTTGTTTTAGAAGGATGTGAAGATACAATTTTAGGAAAATATAATAGTTAAAAATGCAAGGAGCTTATTTTTTATACCAACTCATTTCATCAATATATTTCCAAACCGCATCGGGTAAAAAAAACTGCATCGAAATACCTTTACGGATGTTATCACGAATGAAAGTGGCCGATATATCCAAAAACGGAAACTCATTTAACAAGTGAATGTTTTTATGCTTCGTATAGGGGTTTTCATCATAGCCGCGCCGTTTATATACGTAAATGTTATAGTTCAGCAACTTCTCGTAATTCTTCCATTTGTGCAGGCCAATTAAATTATCGCTACCCATAATGAGCGAAAACTCGTGTTGCGGGTATTTTTCGTGGAGGTAAACAAGCGTATCAATAGTATAAGAGGGCTTCGGTAATTTAAACTCAATGTTCGAGGCCTGTAGGTGTTTGCAATCCTCAATAGCAAGGTTAATCAGCGTTAACCGGTCCCTGTCTTTAAGTAATGTTTCCTTGGGCTTTAACGGGTTTTGCGGCGATACCACCAGCCATACCTTATCCAAACCGGTAGTCTGGCTGATATAATTGGCGATAATAAGGTGGCCATTATGCACCGGGTTGAACGAACCAAAAAAAAGACCGATTTTCAAAACGAATTTTTTGTATTTGAAATAAAAATATTACCAAGCGCACCTGCAAGCCCGCTAAACGAAAGTAGAAATATCTTATAGCTTTGCCCAGCAGAGGTCTAAATACTTAATACTAACTACTTACGTCTATTCAAAAATGTCCGTGCCCGAAAAAATAACAAGCCTTCAAAATCCCAAAATCAAAAACCTAAAGAAGCTGGAGAAGGCCTCTGAACGCCGGGAGCAGGACCTGATATTAATTGAAGGCTTAAGAGAAAGCGTATTAGCCCAACGCGCAGGCTACACCATCACCAGTCTGTTTATTTGCGAGGAGATATTAAAGCAAGACGAACACTACAACTTAAAAGCCCTGCTCTCCGCCGGTTCTGGCATCTCAGTCTACCATATCTCTAATGAAGTATACGACTCTCTCGCCTATCGCGAAACTACCGAAGGCATTATAGCCACAGCAAGGCCGGGCAATCATAAGCTCGAGAAAATTAAGCTTGGTGATAACCCCTTAATATTGGTTATTGAGGGGGTAGAAAAACCCGGCAACCTGGGTGCCATGCTACGCACCTGCGATGCAGCACATGTAGATGCCGTAATTATTTGCGACGGCAAAACCGATGTATACAACCCCAACGTAATGCGCTCAAGCCTGGGTACCGTATTCACGCAACAGATAATTGTTTGCGAAACACCGGAGGCCATTCAATTTTTAAAAGAAAAAGGCATTAAAATATTTGCTGCCGAGCTTACAGGTGCGCAGGTTTATTTTTCCGAAAAATTTAAACAGCCTTCGGCTGTTGTTGTAGGTACCGAGGCCACCGGGCTTAGCGCCGAATGGATAACCGCGGCCGATGCCCGCATTAAAATACCCATGCTGGGCCAAATCGACTCCCTAAACGTCAGCGTCAGCGCCGCCGTACTTTTGTTTGAAGCAGTAAGACAAAGAACAGTGTAAATCTGCCACCGGGCACAAAGTAAAAAGCTTTTGTATTCCTCGGCTGTTATCTCGGCTTTTACTCCGTGCGAAATGTATTTCTCTCCCCTGCGAACTTTGCGTGAAACTGTATTCCGATTTAAAAAACCTCATCCTTAAAATCCCATTTATCAAAAACCGGTTTGTGTTTTCGGTTACGGCTTAACTCATCGTTATAAACCGCATTACACAGGTTGCGGAAAAACGGCATGGCAATAGTTTCGTACTCGTAAACATCATCATTCAAAATTTCATCCTTGTTTACGTACATACTGCAACTTAAAAAAAACTCAACCCGGTTAACAGTATCAACAAAATAGCTGCAATCAGTAACAAAGCCATAAGCCTGACCAACCTTATTAAAAATACGGATACCCTCAGGCGCGCAACCCGACTCGTTGGCCGTCATAAAAAATTTAAACTTGTTATCCTGGCATTCACCGGTATCATACTTAGGCATCACGCATTCGCGCAAATACATGCCCATGTATTTATGAATAAAGGCATAGTCCTCGTTGGTTAAATGTATTTGGTGTTTGCGGGTTTGCAGTTTAGGCAGGGTAAGGTGCACTAGCAGCTTATGCAAATCCCACAACGAAATAAAATTGTTGTGGTTAAAATTTTTAGGCGGGTCCATAACCTGCCCGTTCATAAAGCCCCGGCCCACTATGGTATTCATGTGTTTAATCACCGGCATATCGTGGTTAATAGTGGCGGGCTGCACATATTTTAAGGCACCGGTTTTACGGTCGTAAAAATCTACAGCGCTGGTAATCTGGTTCTGAAAACTATCGCAACCGGCAAACCGGTTGGTAATAACCGCCGAGGTATAACCCAACTCGTGCGCCCTTCGGTTAAAATAAGCCTGGCCTAAAAAATCGTACAGCGGGTTAAAAGCATGGTTATTGCTAATCAGCAACATTTCCTTAATCATTTGCGCCGGTGTGCTAAAGTTGGCCCGCTTTTGATAATTGGCTTCATACACATCACCGCAAGGGTCGCCCGAAACAACCAGCGAATCATAAATACTAACGCCGTATTTCTTTTTCAGGTTATTAATCTTTTCCATCGCCAGCGGTATTTCCAACAGCTTAATCATACTGGCGGGGTAATAATAATATTTACCTGTATCAAGGCACCAGGTAGTAACGTGTGGCTGGTTCTTGCTATCGCGCTCAATACGGGTGTAAACTATCTGTAACCGGTAACTCTCCTTATGCTCCAAAACCTGGTTAAACTGCTCGGGGTGCTGGTGCATAATTTCAAGCAAGGCATTTTCACCCTTTTGCTGGGCATAGCCAACGGCAAAAAAGAAAACGCAAAATGTAAGTATGTAAACCCGTTTAATCATGTAACAAAATCAGCAGCCAAGATAGAATAATCAATTTCACACTTAAACAATTTGTAAAGCGCATAAGTTGCAAAAGACTCATCTACCCTCTTTTCTTTCCCTCTCTATCGCTTTCGATGGAGGGTGACCCGGCGAAGCGAAGGTCGGGAGTGGCCCGACTGTTGGCACCTTGCATGTTGTGGCCCGTATATGCGCGCGCACCCCAAAATCGATTAAAATTCTGTATACCTTTGTATACTTTTCTGTTTTTTATAATGCGTAACACATTGATTTAAAATTATTTGCAAACTCAAAATCGGCACTTTTTAGCTCATTTTTTAAAGCGTATACTTTTTTATAAAGCGCCATATATTAATCATTGATTTTTAATAAGTTAGGCAAACAAATTAAAACACCACCGGTTCAATAAACCCTTAAAATATTGCCTCAATAACCATCCCTCTTCCCCAGCTAAATATTTTTCAAACCACAACGCCCACTCAAACCGCGACAAAAGTATACCCGTCTTACGCCAAAAACAACTACACTACCGCACGTTACCAAATCATATTATTTTACGAAGATAGCTACTACAGTTAATATTACAACACGGTAAGGGCCTTCGCACCCCACATTAACAAAAAGTGAGGATAACTAATGCTACACGAATTAATGTAAAGTGTCCCAGCTATTAAAAACTCATAAGCGAGGCGGTTTTACCATCTGGGATTCGGGTGCTTGCGCGAAGCCGTTAAAGATTTACGGATATATAATTGAAATTTTCTTATATTGTTTTAATTTGGCCAACCGAGCTCGGTGAAAAATTATAAATAATCAATTATCTCCCTATGGCACAAATACAAACTACCTTTAATGGAATAATACCTCAAGAATTAATAGATTCCATCAAGGAGAATAAATGCGTCTTATTTGTCGGTGCCGGTTTATCATCGAAAGTTGAAAGGGCAAATGGCAAAACACTTCCAAATTGGGAGGGATTGCTCAAAGAACTATTGGATTATTCGGTAGAGAATATGCCATACAATTCGCTCAGTATTGCTGACCTTGAGGAAATGATAGGAAAGGGCAATTATTTGATGGCAGCCCAGGAACTACAATTGGGGGTAGAGAAAAACGAATTTAATAAATTCTTTAAAGAGACGTTTAGAGATCCGAAGGTAAGCCCTTCCGCTGCCCACAAGCTATTACCTCAAATTCCATTTCGAAGTATCATGACTTCTAACTATGACAACTTAATAGAGGGGGCGTATTCCTTGGCTCATAACGGACGGATTCCAATTACTTTCACGCAGGAAGACTTGGCCAAAATAGCCTCTCCGCTCAGGCAGGATGATTTTTATATTTTTAAAATTCATGGAAACATAGACCGGCCCGAAACGATAGTTCTCGGTAGTAGGGATTATCAAAAGCTTTTTTTTCGCTTGCCAGAATACAGACAATTCATCGAAACTTTATTTTCTGTTTATACATTTCTTTTTATTGGCTTTGGCGCATCCGATCCAGATTTGGACAATGTGCTGGATAGGCTGAGTTCCTTGTTCGAAAGGACAATTGACAAGCACTTCATTTTATTGCCTAAAAACAAATTCAATTTGACAGAAAAGAAGAGATTGGTACTGGACAAAAGAATTGCGGTAATAGAATATGAACCTGATGACAAACATACGCAGGTTGATTTTTTCCTTCAGGATATTGCGAATAGGTGCAAACATGTTGAAAGGCCTGAAGACAGGACAAAAAAATACGATGTATTTATTAGCCACTCGTCTAAGGACAAAAAAATTGTACGCAAAATTACCTCAGATTTGATAGAAAAAGGATACAAAGTGTGGAACTTTGAAAAAGAAGTCGGCATAGGAAATAACATTAATGTAGCTACAAATGCTGCCCTGAACGATTGCAGACTAATGATGTTTCTAATTACCGAAAATTATAAAAACTCCCCGTGGCTTCAAAAAGAGCTGACGGCGGGTTTGCTTAGAAATTTCGAACGTAAACTCAAAGTGTTTCCTTTGGTCATCGGGGATATTAATAGAATAGACTTGCCATCTGAATTATCGTCAATAATGTATATGAAGGTTGACTCTTATGGAGATGAAGTTCTGACCCAGCTTATTAAAGCTTTGGGAAAAAAAGATGAATAAATTCGCCCCAACGGTTGTTCGTGGTCATATCGCCGTGAAACTTGGAGCGGCTCGTGAGGTTTCAGTCTTTCGATAGCAAAAGCCCTTCTTCACTACAAATAACGAACCCGACACGTATCCCTACTAATTTAAGGGAACGCAAGGGGCTTAACTAACACTTGTTTGTCTCAAAACTAAATCATACCTTTGCTACCACTCGTTAGTTTACTATGGCAACAGCAACTATATCAACCCGGCAAAACATTCGCCTTACGGCGCAAAAGCTTTTTCGCGAACGCGGCTATGCAGCCGTTGGCATGCGCGAACTGGCTAAAGAGGTGGGCATTGAAGCCCCCAGCATTTATAATCACTACAAAAGCAAAGACGACCTGCTGCGCGAAATATGCTCCGACATAGCAACCCAGTTCTTTAAAGCTTTTGAAAGTATTGATGCCGACGAAAAATCGGCCACCAAAAAACTGCGCGCCGCTATCAAAGGCCACATCTCGGTTATAGCCAATAACCTGGAGGCCAGCAGCGTGTTTTTTCAGGAGTGGATGTTTTTAGAAGAACCCCACTTAGCGCAATTCAAAAAACAACGGCATGAATACGAACTTAAGTTCCGTGATATTATAGACAAGGGTACCAAAAAGGGCGACTTTAAACCCATGAACGTTAAGCTGGTAACCTTCACCATATTCTCGGCCCTTAACGCCACCTACGATTTATACCGCAGTAACGAACGCATCAGCCAGGACCAGCTATCAGAAGAAATTGCAAACCTATTATTGAAAGGACTAAAAGCTTAATACCATGTACGGCAACACAAATATTACCGAAGAAGATGCAAAGCGGCTAAACACCATCGACGAAGACCCCGAAAAACTCGCGGCCTTTGAAGACCGTATTCAGCGCGGTGAAAAAATTGAGCCCGGCGATTGGATGCCCAAAGAGTACCGCAAACAATTAATACGGATGATTGAGCAACACGCCCACTCCGAAATTGTAGGTGCACTACCAGAAGGCACCTGGATAACACGCGCGCCCAACTTTCGCCGCAAACTGGCCCTTATTGCAAAAGTACAGGATGAAATAGGCCACGGCCAATTGCTATACAGCGCCGCTGAAACACTGGGCAAAACCCGCGAGCAGATGCTGGAAGATTTGTTGAACGGAAAATCAAAGTACTCCAACATTTTCAACTACCCCGCCGAAACCTGGGCTGATGTGGCTGTAATTGGTTTTTTAGTTGATGGCGCTGCTATTGTAAACCAGGTCATCAACTCTAAAGGCTCATACGGCCCTTACTGCCGCGCGCTGGAGAGGATTTGTTATGAAGAAAGTTTTCACCTAAAGCAAGGCCACGATAACGTGGTGTATTTAGCCACCGGTAGCAAAGTGCAGCGCACCATGTTACAGGATGCCATTAACCGCTGGTACCGTCCACTATTGCACTTTTTTGGCCCGCCCGATAGAACCTCGCAACACTCCGAAAAACTGATGAAATGGAAAGTGAAGCTGGCGAGTAACGACGATATGCGCAACCAGTTTTTAGATCAATATGTACCTAAAATATGGGAGCTCGGCCTAACCTTCCCCGACCCGAATTTGAAAAAGAACGACGCCGGTATTTGGGAGTTTAGCGACCCCGATTGGGACGAATTTAAACGCGTAATAAACGGCGGTGGCCCCTGCAACGCCGAGCGCCTTGCCGTACGCAAATACGCCGAAGAAGCCGGCCGCTGGGTACGCAATGCCCTAACAAGCAAAAACGAAAAGTACGTGGCACCATTGGCCTAAAAAAATACGGGGCCGCTGATTGGTTATGATCCCGATAGCTATCGGGATGATTTAATACAGAATTAAAAAGCAAAGAATGAATTCGTTAGATCCAAGAATAAAAAGATTGCACTTAAAAGCAGATGAAACAGATGCAGTGCATACCAACTCACATCTTGTAACCTGGGAGGTATTTCACCAGGATAAAAGGGGCAAGCAACATGCGCATGTAGGCGCAGTTCATGCCTCATCGCCCGAGTTAGCTTTAGTTATGGCCAAAGAAGTTTTCGGCCGCCGCGGAAAAACAACCAACCTGTGGGTAGTTAAAACCAGCGATGTGTTCACCTTTCAAACAGAAGATGAAGACATGTTTGAAACCACACCCGAAAAAACATTCCGCGACCCGGCTGATTATAAAGTGCGCGATAGGATAGAGCGTTTTCAAAAACAGCAATTACAATCGAATTAAGAAAAGACCATGAACAACGAAGCTTTAAAAGACCTGCTGTATAAAATGGCAGATGATGCCCTGATAATCGGCCACCGTAATTCCGAATGGACCGGTATAGGACCCATGCTTGAGGAAGACCTTGCATTTTCATCCATGGCACAAGATAAAATTGGCCACGCTAAAGCGCTGTATCAAATACTGCATGAGATATTAGGCGAACCTGAACCCGATAAAGTTGCCTTTTTACGCGAAGGCGAAAAGCAGTTTAAATGCTGCCAGTTTGTCGAACTACCCATTGGCGAATACGATTTTAGCCTTGTGCGCCAGTTTTTATTTGACCACGCCGAAGCGGTGCGCTACGATATGCTAACCGGTTCCTCGTTTCAACCGTTGGCTCAGCTTGCAAAAAAAGTAAAAGGCGAAATAAAGTACCACACCATGCACGCCGATACCTTTTTAAGGCAATTGGGTAAAGGCACCGAAGAAAGCCACGCCCGTATGCAATCGGCGCTAAACTATGCTATGCCTTATGCTTTGGGTATTTTCGAAAAAAGCGAATTTGAAAACGACCTTATCAGCCAACAGGTTTTTGCGGGCGAAGACGCTGCGAAAAAAATCTGGCTCGAAAAAATTACTCCCATTGTTGAATCTGCCGGCCTTAAATTGCCTGCCATAGCCGATGATAAAATTGTTTACGGTGGCCGCAAAGGCTTTCACTCCGAATATTTGAAATCACTATTAGATGAAATGTGCGAAGTTGTCCGCCTCGACCCGCAGGCGGAGTGGTAATTTCCCTCAACAAATCGTCATTGCGACGAAGCAATCCTGGAATTCGTTAGACAGAACAAATTAAAATGGACACCCCGTCAATCAATATAAAAATCAAAATTTCACCCGAGGCCGTTTGGTCTGCGCTCGAAAACGTAAAAGACCCCGAAATACCAGTGCTGACCGTGGTGGACATGGGTATTATTTACGGCGTTGAAATATCGGCAACCAATACCTGCACCATAACCATGACCCCCACTTTTGTAGGTTGCCCGGCTATTGAGATAATGAAAAACTCCATTCACGAAGAGGTCATGAAATTGGGCTTCGACTCGGTAGAAGTAAAAGTAGATTTTGAAAACGCCTGGACCAGCGACCGCATGAGCGAAGAGGCAAAAAGAAAGCTCGAAAAATTTGGCCTGGCCCCCCCGGCGGTAATTACAGGCGATTTAACCGAAGAGCAACTTAATAATGTACGCTGCCCCCATTGCGGTAGTACCGATACTACGCTGCGCTCGGCATTTGGCTCTACTTTGTGCAGAGCAATCAGGTTTTGCTTTAACTGCAAACAGGGGTTCGAGCAATTTAAGCCCGTTTAAGATTTTATAACTGCGTTTGTTGTAACCACAAATGATAACATCGTTTCGTTACAAAATTGTAATTTTTCCGTTTTAAGTTTAACTTAACCTCGGGTTTAGGGGCACAAGACAGAGGGGGATGAAGAAACTTTACCTTACAATTTTTTATACTGTATTAATTGTAATGGGTGCTTTTGCCCAAACCGCCGCCGACATCGATAAACAAAACGACGAGGCCGAAGCCAGCCTAAACCATAGCCCGAAACAAAGTCTGGCATCCGCCACTAAAGCCCGCGCCTCGGCCGAGGCCATTGGTTATAAAAAGGGAATTGCCCGCGCTATTTCAATTATGGGTGTGGCCAATTACAAAATTGATGATTACCCCAAAGCAAAAATTTTGATAACCGAGGCGGCTAAAATTAACGAGCAGCTAAAAGATACCAGTAGCCTGGCGTTTTGCAAATACTGGCTGGGCAATATCGAGCTTAACCAAAGCAAATACAGCAATGCCCTCGACCTTTTTGAAACCACCGGCAAACTGGCCGAAAAAATAAACGACAAAAAAAACATAGCCCGCAGCCTCGATGGAAAAGGTTCGATATACGAGGCGCTTGGCGAAGATGATAAAGCACTGGCATCTTACCGCGAATCGCTGAATACCGCAAGGCAGGCCGATTTTAAAGTATGGTACCCCGGTGTGTTGTTATCGCTTGGCAACCTGGCCTACAAACGCGGTAAGGTTGATACGGCTATTCAGATTTATAACAACGCTATTTCAATATCAGATGAAGTAGGCAACCTTAACAACAAAGCCAATTGCGATCAGAAACTGGCTGAGATTTACTTCGAACGTAAGGACCACAAAAAGGCCATGGAGTATATTCAACAGGCTATGAGTTTGTTTCAGGAAACCGGCTCTATGTCCTCATTCAGCTATAGCCGTTTACTGATGAGCTACATTGTGTTGAATGATAAGGCTTATAGGGTAGCCATCGATTTGGCCGAGATGTCGTTGGAAGAAGGCAGGGCAAATGAAGAAATACAATTACAAAAAGATGCGGCGCAGGTTTTGTATTACGCTTATGCCGGCATGGGCGATAAAAGCAAGGCGTTGGAGTATCACGTGTTGTTTCATAATCTTTCAGAGGCTACACATAACGAGGAGCTAACAAAAAAGCTGGCGCGAATGGACTTAGAGGCCAACTTTGATAAAGAGCGCCAAATTGCCAAAGTTGAAGAAACCAAGAGAGATGCCCTGCTAAGCGCGCAAATCGACAAGCAAAAGTTGGTAAAACAGGTTTCGATAGTGGGTATTTTACTGTTTGCTATTATAGCGGGCCTTGCAATTTTTGCATTTTACCAAAAACGTAAAGATAGCAGCTTAATTGCCGCCGAAAAAAAGCGCACCGACGTTCTTTTGCTCAATATTTTGCCCGAAGAAATTGTAACCGAACTAAAAAAGGCGGAGTACAAAGTAAATGGCCGCGCCAGCGTATTGTTTGCCGATATAAACGCCGTAACCGGCAAAAGCGAAGAACAATCCTCGGGCAAGCGCATGCAAACCGAGCTTGAATATTACTACCGCTCGTTTGATGCTATTACGGCCCGCCATAAAATCGAAAAAATAAAAACCGTTGGCGATGCTTATTTGTGTGTTAGCAACGCAGCAGTATCTGACGAAGAAAGCGCAACTAATGTAGTAGGCGCGGCCCTTCAAATAAGGCAGTTTGTTGAGGACGAAAAGCAGCAGCGCATTGCTAAAGGCGATATGTACTTTGAAATAAGTATAGGCATACACACCGGCCCGGTTATTGCGGGCATTATAGGCATCCGAAAATTCTCGTACGATGTTTGGGGCGATACTGTAACCATTGCCGCGCGCATGGAACAACACGGCGAAGAAGGCAAAATCAATATCTCAGGCGGCACCTATCAACTGGTTAAAGACCATTTTACCTGCGTATACCGCGGCGAAGTTGAAACCAAAAAGAAAGAGAAGATAGATATGTATTTTGTTGAAGGATAATTGTCAGCCGCCCGCATTTTTAGCCGCCAATTTCTTTTTATAAAACTCCTTGCTCGCCGTATAAACGGTTTTTGTAAACACGGCATAAACCACACCCTGTTCATCCTCATATTTAAGCGGCAAATCAAAGGTGTATTCGCCCAGTACTGCAATTTTATGTTTTACTTCTTCAACCAGCTCATCGGTTACTAAAAAGCGGCATTTTACCTTTTTAACTATAGGCCTTACAAATTTTACCGAAGCGGCCTTATCCCACACCACAAAATCTTTACCCAGTATTTGCATAAACATCAGCATAAAGTATGGGTCAACCGAGCTGTAAATGCTACCGCCATAAACAGTACCTACGCGATTACGGGTGCGTATATTCAACTTAATACTAACGTGCAACTCTTTGTAGTCGCCGGCAATAAATTCAACCCTTCCTCCACTGCACCAAATGCAGGGCCAAAAATTAAAGCCCCGGCGCATCATGGCAGATTTGCCCGATTCGGTTTTTTCAGTTTCGTATTGTTTCATGGTTTGTTGTTTCTTTAGTGCCGGCCACTTATACCCCTTTATAGGCAGATGCGGTAAACGGGACTTTTATATTTTCACCCCACAAAACAACGCGTTTTATGTCTACCCCTGTTCGACACAATGATGACATCCTGATTAAGTACGCCAACCTATTGGTTAATTATTGCCTTGCAGTTAAAAAGGGCGATAGGGTTTATATCAATGCCGGCGCACTGGCCGAGCCGCTTATAAAAGAAGTAATGAAGGCCGTATACATAGCGGGTGGCATACCGGTGCTTAATGTAGAGTTAAAAGGTATAGGCGATTTGGCCTTAAAATATGGCGAAGAGCACCAGTTAACCTGGGTAAGCCCCATGAAAAAATATATCATGGAAAACTTTGAGTGCTACCTTAACATCAGGGCGCCATACGAGAAGGGCGATGATGATAAAGAACCGGATAATGCCGAAAAATATAAGCTACTGCAACAATCGCAAACCGAGCTGAATAAAATTTATTTCGACCGAATTGGCAATGGCTCTATGCGCCGTGGCCTGTGCCAATACCCAACGCAAGCCGCTGCCGATGATGCCGAATTAAGCCTTGAAGAATACGCGCACTTTGTTTACCAATCGTGCTATTTGTTTGATGAAGACCCTGTAGCCAAGTGGTTAGAGGTGCGCAAAAAACAGCAAGTGTATGTTGACTATTTAAACAAGGTTGACAAGGTACAATATAAAGGCCCCAACATCGATATCTCATTTTCGGTAAAAGGCCGTACCTGGATTAATAGCGATGGAAGATCGAACATGCCGAGTGGCGAGGTGTTTAGCGCACCCGTTGAGGACAGCGTTAATGGCAAGGTTTTCTTCAGCTATCCCGGTTTATATATGGGTAAAGATGTTGAAGGGGTATCGCTTGAAGTGAAAGATGGTGAGGTAATAACCTGGAGCGCTGAAAAAGGCAAAGAGGTTTTAGACAAAGTATTTTCAGTACCCGGCGCACGCAAATGGGGCGAGGTAGCTATAGGCACCAACTACAACATACAACGGACTACCCGCAACATTTTGTTTGACGAAAAAATTGGCGGTAGCATACACATGGCCGTGGGCCAATCGTACAAACAATGCGGTGGCAAAAACGAAAGCACCGTACATTGGGATATGATTACCGACATGAAAAACGGCGGCCAAATTTGGGCCGATGGGGTAAAGATTTATGAGAATGGTTTATTTTTAATTTGAAAGTATTCCATCACCGGCACTAATTGAAATGCAATGGAGGATGACGATTACCGCAAACACGGAAACTCGCGCGCAGCGCATTTCGAAATAGAAGACCCTCACAAATGTTTTTGCTGTAGCGCATTTGTTCCCGACGATGCTATTATATGCCCTCAATGCGGCTTTCCGCAAAACGGTGATGAGGTTAGCCAACGCAGGTTTTTGGGTGAACTTCGGGTTGAAAAAACACATCGGCGATTTGCAGCTTTTAGGGTTGGCCATGCATTTCATTTATTATTGATTATTCCTTACCGCCTCGGTGTTGAGGCTTTCCACTACTGGAATCCCCAAAAACAACTTATCTCAGAGGTTATTGGCCTTTTTGCCGTTGCGTTCTTTTTAATTTGGTTTTTTGGGCGTCAAAACCCTTTTCGGGCCCTCCTAACCGCCTTATTACTTTGGGCTGTTTTTTCTATCCCTCTTATTGTCTATGATCCATCCATTATTTTAAAAACAGGGATGCGTATCATGGTGCCATATTTTTTCCTTGCTATTGGGCTTGGTAGCTATAATTATTGGCGGGATATGGACGACGACCTGAAAGGCAAAAATACTGGCTAAATGCATTATGCTAAAACCAGGCACCAAAGAGGTAATAATAAAACCCATCGTATAAAACCTGTTTATTCTCCGGGCTATTTATCAATAGCAAAAACTCTTTAGTACCTAAAACCCACTGTATTATACCCCAATAGTGTACTTGTTTCCTCTGCAATTAATTGCCACGTTTGTAATGCATTTAAAAGAATTATTTATTAACAAATAAGATAATTGTCAAAACAAGCATTTAACCAACTGATGTATTACCTTTGAAAAAATACCATACGGTGAAAAATATTTTACCCGCCTTGTTATTTATTTTGTGTTTCATGCCTTGTGCAAAGGCGCAACTATCGGGCGGCGTAGCCGTTGTTACTAACCCAAATGTAACCATCCCCCTTGGGCAACAGTGCACTACCCTAACAGCTGCCATAACCGGCGGGGCACAAACAAGCGCATATACGGTAAACCAAATTGCTTATAATCCGCCGGCTCCTTTCAATGCAGATACAATAGTGCTTTATCACACCGATGATTTATGGAGCCAACCAATAACAATACCCTTTAACTTTTGTTTCTGGGGGGTAGCCCACAACCAGCTTGTAATTGGCTCAAACGGCGAGGTATCGTTTAACATAAGTAATGGAGGTATTTTTGAAACATGGTCTTTAAGGCTGCCACTCCATTTACCCGCCGATCAAAGAAATGTAATTATGGCCCCCTGGCAGGATTTAGATCCAACCTACCAGGGTGTTATTAAATATACAACAGGGGGGATTGCGCCCAACAGGTTTTTTGCAGTATCATGGAATAATATAGCGATGTTCGGCGATTCGGGTAGTGTAGACACCACCTACTGCAGTCGTGACGACCATCAAACCTCAATGGTGGTGATGTACGAAACCTCCAACAACATTGATATTTACATTCAGAATAAAAGCGTTACATGCGCCGATTTAAGTGGCGGTACTTATTGGAATGGCGGATTGGCTATGGAGGGTATAACAAACCCGGGAGGCACTGCTCTGTATATGGTGCCCGGAAGAAGTGCCACTCAATGGACCGCACAAAATGATGCCTGGAGATTTACACCTGCAGGTGCACCAAATTTCACAACCACCTGGATTGAGGCCGGAACACAGGTAGGAAATACAGATACATTAGTTGTTTGCCCTACAGCACCCACTGTATACGTAATGCAGGTTATTTATACGCTTTGCGACAACACTACCGTAACCATTGATGATACCGTTAATGTTGGCTTTACTTTTGCTTTAAATAATCCAGTTATAACCTATCCCGGTTGTACCCATCCCGGTAGTTTACTGGCGCAGGTTACCGATACTGCGGGCTCCCTTACTTATAGCTGGAGCAATGGTGAAACCGGCCCTCTTGATTCTGCATTAACCCCGGGCATTTATGGTTTAACAGTAACTAATTCAATTGGTCAATCGGTAACGAGCTCGTATCTGCTTGCGCAGAATTTACAAGGGGCCATAAATGGTGCAACAATTATAAGCCCGGGTTGTGGTAGCGCAGGAAGCATAAACCTTACAAACTCACCCGGTAATAACATAACCGATACTTATTCCTGGAGCAATGGTCAAACCTCTGCAAACAACACTGGTTTGGTGGTCGGCACTTATTTGCTTACCATAACCGATACAGCAGGGTGTAGTGCCACTGCAAGTTATGTGCTACAACAGGATACGCCAATTAATATTACCGGTGCTTTCGTTTATGCCCCATGTGCAAACAATAGTAACGGCCATATTACTTTGCAGGTTAGCGGGGGTAGTAATGGCGCCTATGCATATTTATGGAGCAATCTGGCAACTACCGAAACTATTTCGGGTTTAAATTCGGGGCCGTATAGCGTTACAGTTACCGGCCCACAGGCATGTAGTGTTTCGGCAACTTACTTGCTTGGTCCACCTCTTAGCGTAAACGAAGTTTTAAATCATCCCCACTGTGTTATTCCGGGCAATGTTATCACGATGCAAACCTCAGGTGGTACAGTACCTTATACCTACCACTGGACCTCCAATCTTAGTAATACCGATTCGTTGATAATCCCTGCGGGAGGTATTTATGCGGCTACTGTTTCCGATGCCAATGGTTGCTCAATTACGCCTAACTCTGTTATCGCAGACTCTACCAGGGCAAATGCCATCAGCATTACCGGCGATAGCATATTTTGCTCAAACATAAGGGCCAGTTATACGGCTAATATTGTCTTTAATGGATATTCAGCGCGTTTGCTATGGAAAATCAACGGCGTTATTGTTGATAGCCTTTCTACAACTTATAACGATTCGGCGGTTAACAATGGCGATGTGATTACCTGCACTCTTATTGATTCGTGTGGTTTACCGGTAACGGTGGTTAGCAATAGCATTACTATTCATATCACCGCGCAAGATTCAACGCTTAGAATATCCAACGACACCATTAGGGCTATAACCTGTGCCGATAGCAGCAACGGCTATATCGGTGTACAGGTTAGTGGTGGCTCGGGCAGCAGCTATAATTATTTATGGAGCAATGGCCAAACAACTCCTGCAATTTCAAACTTAAGTGCTGGGGTTTATCAACTTACTATTACCGGCCAGGGCGATTGCCAGGTTTCGGGCTCTTTTGCTATTACCCAACTATATCCGGTTTCTGCTCAAAAGCTTTGGCTGCCTTGGGGGTGCCCGTACCCAACCAGTATTGTCTACTCAGGTGTGGGCGGCACACAACCCTATACTTACCAATGGGCGCCAAATGTTAGCAATACAGCAACTGTAAATAACCCCGCGGCGGGCAATTATAGCGTTACCATAACCGATGCCCATGGCTGCACCGCGTCATTCGACACGATCATAAATACACCTATAGCGTCAACCATTTCTATATCCGGTGATAGTCTTTTTTGCTCACCGCCAAGCACTACTTATACTGCCGTTATTACCACCGGTGGGGGAGTCCCGAATTATATTTGGCGGATAAATGGTACTTACTCAGGCACCCCGTATGTTGATAGCATATTTACCCCCACATCTCTCAGTAATGGTGACGTGATTACCTGTATACTTACTACTACTTGTACCAATCCAACAAACGACACCAGTAATGGCATTACTATTCATATTGACCAGGCCCCGTTACAACCCCTGTGCCTTGTTAGTGCAGACAGTGCCGGTACCGCAAATGTAGTGATGTGGGAAAAAGTAAATAAACCCGCCACCGATAGCTTTTTTATTTACCGCACCTACACGCCCAATACTAACTATGCGCAAATAGCTGCTATACCGCGCGATTCGTTAAGTGAGTACCAAGACAATACGGCAAACCCTGAGTTAAGTAGCTACCGCTACAAAATCAACCTGAAAGATACTTGTGGAAACTACAGCCCGTTAAGCAACTACATACAAACTATTTTTATGCAGTACATCGGTGGACTCACTTTTGTCTGGACACCGTATTTAGTTGAAAACGGGCCCAATCCCGTAATTCAGTATAATTTACTTGGCGATACAGATGGCACCGGTAACTGGTATGTACTTGCCACCACAGTAAGTGATACAACCCTTAGTGACCCCGGTAACCCTTACGACGGGATTTTGAACTATAGAGTGCAAGCAGTGCTTAATACTACATGCACTCCAACACGTAATATAGCCACCGGTTTATCCAACATTGTAACAATTCCTCCAAACGGCATTAAGGCAATCCCGCCAGGTCAAATAACTCTAATGCCCAATCCTGCCCACAACCAGTTTGAAATAGTGAACGCCAATCCGGCAGATAACTTTAAATCGCTCGTCCTGCTGGACCAGTTAGGTAATCGCTTAATGGTGCCCTATTCGGTTTCGGGTGTAGGGAAAATAAGTACTGATATAAGTTCGGTATCTACAGGCCTGTATTACGTATTCATAAACTACGATAATAGCAGTGCGGTATTGAAAGTGGTGAAATACTAAGGCGCACATACATACCGCGTGTTGAGATGCAGAAAGCCGCATTGTATAAACAAAGCAGCCCCAAAAAATCGGGGCTGCAGCAGATGGGGTGGGAACATGAGATTTGCGATAACCTATTCTTAGCCTACTGCATAAACCACTTGCGTGGTTATTTCTTTAGGTGCTTTACTTCGCTATAACAACGCCACTATGGCCATGTTGGTCAATTAACGTCTTTTATATACGGATAAACAGGGCTTAGGGTTGCTTTTATGCACCAGGCTATAACCATAGTTTAATGAGCTGTTTACCGAAAATTGTATATTTGTACTGACATTTTTGACACACTAACACTCGACTCATGTTTACAAATAATACCGTTAAGGCATTTGCCCTTATTGTTGGCTGTTTTATATCCTCATTATCCTTTGCACAAACAAAGGTGGAAGGGGATATGCTGATAAATACCGTAGGCAAAACCGATCAAAGTAGCGAAGTGGGCGATTTGAAATCCAGCTATAATTTTCAAATGGCTAATGAGAATCATTACCTCTCGAAAGAGGGTATTGAACTGGTTTTACAAAACTCTACCCTTAACGAAGTCCGTATTTACAGTAACAGTACCGTTTACGGCAGCTTTAAAGGCAAATTACCCAAAGGCCTGCGCTTTGGCCTTACTTCGGCCGAAGTAAAGCGCCAATTGGGTAAACCTACAGCAAGCTATGCCTCGGGTTACTGCGAGTTCGATTTACAAGGCTCCGTCATTTCGTGCTGGTTCGATAAAGACCGGCTAAGCCAGATTGATTTGGGAGCGAAATAACCAACTCATTTACAACACATTAGCTAATCCGTCAATACTACGGCCCCATAATTGCCGTTGTAATAAAAACAACGGCTTATGAAACGTGTAACAGGCTTGTTCTTACTGCTTATCTGCCTTTCGTTGGTTTCGTGCAATGCCATTAAAAAACTAGGGCAGTTTTATATCAATTATGATACGCAGGCAGTTTTTCCGGCCAATATCCCTATTAACGTGCCGCTTAGCATTGCGTCACCTTCTATTGCAACCAATTCGCAGCAGGTTTTTAAAAACAATAACACCCGGGAAGATTTGGTGCAAAGCGTTAAGCTAAGCCAGCTTACTCTCAATATTACTTCGCCGCAAGGGCAAACGTTTTCGTTTCTTCAAAACGTAAGCATTTATATTTCGAGTGATAGTTTGCCCGAGGTTGAAATTGCGAGCAAGCAAAACATACCTGCAAATATTGGCGATACGCTGGTAATGGATGTAACCAATGTAGATTTACAGGCCTACATTAAAGCAAGCCAGATTAAGATGCGTATTGCCGGCACCACCGATCAACTGACCACCGCTAATATTTATGCAAACGTAAATGCCCGCTTTTTTGTGCAGGCCAATTTGCTGGCAGTGCTGGAATGAGCCTAGGCTTCGTACAACTTCAAAATGCGCTCTGCCGATTCTTTTACCTCATCCGCCAGCTTCTGTGGTTTCAGCACCTTTACTTTGTCGCCATAACTCAACAATTGCATTTTTAACTCGGTATTTACCACAAGTTCTAACGAAATACGTAATTCGGTTTTGTTATCCTTTAATATTTGCTGCGAGTGATGCAACGGGATGGTCTTAATGTAATTGCCCTGCTGTGGCGAAAAAGATAGTAGTACTTTTTCAGGCTCTCCCCCACCAACAGTAACGCCTAACACGTTTTTATAAAAATTCTTGCGGTCAATTTTATCATCGCTAAAGGTGTCGTTGGTAATTTGCAGGTCAACAATCCTGTCCAGCGCGAAGGTTAATATCTTGTGGTCTTTCTTACTTATCCCGTTACCTATTACATACCAAAAGTTTTTCGACTCGCGGATTAAATACGGCTCCAACAAATTTTGCGATACCAAATCGCTGCCGTGTTTTTGATAGGAGAATTTAAGCACTTTACGCTCCGATATCGCCTTTAAAATAGGTTCAACAAACTCAATGCCCTTAATAATAAAAGGCTTGTCCAATTGTATGTGGTCGCTTTCACCGCGGGCTTCTTTATTCAGTTTAACTGTGCTGGCAATTTTATGTATGGCCTCTTCAAACTCTTTAATAGCGGGTAGGTGTTTAAACTGGTCGAGGATGCTAATGGCAAAATCCAAACCGTGTAACTCATCGGCGCTTACGGGCAGGTTATGTATAGAATACTTTTCATCGCTATACCGGTAGGTTCTGTCCTTTTTATCATAAACAATGGGTGCGTTGAACTTGAGCGATTGATTGTACCGCATTTCTTGTAAATCAAGTTGCACCGTGCGTTTCGATACAGGCTTATCAAGCCCCTCGCTCAGGTTATCAATCAGGTCCTCTAAATGCGGATGCGGCTTTTTGCGCAGGCGTACATCAATCATTCGGTAACGGGTATAGGCATCCCTGTTTTGGGGCATATTTTCTCTGTTTAATTGTTGTGAACATGCTGTTTAAATTTTGCCCGTCCGTCTAAAAACCGGGTCAGCGAAGCATTAAACCCGTTTTCCGACCTGGTTTACCCTTTTCGGGGCTCGAACAGCTGCAATATGCAAAAAATAATTTTTACTGCGCAAATACATTGCGTAGCGCGGCCCCACTTTTGTTCTATCAATAAAACGAAAGCTATGCAGCCAGCCAATTCAATACCATTCGCTAAAAACGAGATTTACGTAAACGAAATTGAGTTTACAGCCAAAGACGAAGTTTCGCTTTTTGGTTTTATACAGGACTGTGGAAAATTCTTCGAAACACAGTATATCATCTCGCGTAAAGACTTACAGATACTGTTGAGCCAAAACCGCGCCGGGATTGAAGTTTTGTGGCAAATTGAACATCTTTTTGCGCATCCGCACTCAGCGCCTGCTTCGCTTAACCTTATTGACCTGTTTGGTACCACACAGGTTTTCGACGCTTGCGAAATTAAGTTAGATGTTCCCTTTTACCAGGACGAGCTGGGCAACCTGAAGCCCTGCCAAACCCACGAATTGCTTTTTGTTGAAGAAGTAACGCCTGTTAACCGAAAAGGTGAAGCGCGCGGCAGCAGGTTTGAACGAATTTCTACCACCCATTAATTCATTGTTTTAAAAACTAAAAGTTATGCGAGTACTTAAATATAACCTCATTAATGGCCCCAAAGAAACGGTAACCGACTACCTGCAAACGTTAAATAACGACGATTTGGTAAATAACTTCAACTCTTTGCTGCTTTACGGTGTTAAAATGCCGGATTTGGTCAAAAAAATGCGCGACGAACTGCGTAAAAGAAAAATGGACACCCAGGCAATACTTTTTTGACGCCTGTGGAAAATAACCGGTTTTTAAAGTTCGAAAACGCC
>Ga0206832_10034_pt1 | contig 33026 bp, 23 predicted proteins | sample Alteio_BWOrgCont_74_FD_152896 | JGI IMG/M metagenome (GOLD analysis project Ga0206832, IMG submission 152896) | Enriched cells from forest soil in Barre Woods Harvard Forest LTER site, Petersham, Massachusetts, United States -... | ecosystem: Environmental > Terrestrial > Soil > Temperate forest >... | reverse complement strand
ATTACTGGAGGCGATCGTATCAACCAAAAGAGATCCAGGCTATAATAGCAACCTATGTACCATCGGTTCGTACGCCTTTATACGATTTCATTTTAATTATGGAACCGGCTGGCAGGACCCAAGTTACAATGTCTTTAACGAACACAACATCCCTACAGGTACCAACTACACCAAAAGCTCGGAAAAGCCGCTCAGCTATTCGTCATATCTTAAAATCGTCCCAGAAACCAATAGGTGCCGCGTACACGTGCTGCCTGCAGCTAGGGCGGTACTTAAAAGGAATCAAATTCCTCCGGCGAATGATCCTGATTATTCATCAGTATGGGGCAACACTCTTGATGATCATATACAGATAAAGCCGAAAAATGAATGTGTTGTAGTAAGGCTTGTTTTATGAAGGACTATGTATGATAATCAGTGGACAAATAATTACAGCTATATCGAGCAGACCATTTGCCTGCAGAAGAAATAAAAAAAACTGAGCGAGTCAGTAGTTTAATAGTTAGGGGGCACCTGTCAGAGGCTTTGGGCAGACTTCGGTCTGTACTGCCCTGGCAGGTTGTTTTTTTAACAATAGTGTTGAATTACTGTTAAATGTGTATTAAAAGTTATTTCAGATACTGAAATTTTTAACACTCTAACAACAAATTGATATTCAGCATTTTACCAGTGGTAAAAAATCATCGTAAACGCTAAAGAATACCTGCGGGTTTCCCCGCTGGCCTGTTTAAGAATTTAATAAATAGTAAAGCTATCGCCACAGCTATGATCCCCTGGGCAAGTACAGTTGCCGGGGCGCCTATATGTTCGGATACAGCACCAGTTAACAGGCTGCCTAATGGCATCATACCAAAGATGGCCATCAACAGGATACCCATCGTCCGGCCGCGCATAGCAGGCGCCGCATCCGACTGCACCAGAATATTGCTGATCGTAAACTGTGCTATCGAGCCATAACCAGCGATAGCTGCAAAAAACATGGCCGCAGGAAAGTTCTTGATTTGTGAGAAACAGATCAGTCCAAGTCCCATCAGCAAGGTGCTGATGAACAGAACCCGTTTCAGATGCGTGCCAGGTTTGCGAGAGGCCAGAAAAATAGTGCCTGCTACCGCGCCAATGCCCACAAAGCTATTGATATAACCAAAGGTGGAAGCATCGCCCCTAAAGACTACTTTAGCAAATACCGGCAATACCGTATTATACGGCAGTACGAGTAAACTGACCATGGCAAGCATAATAACAATCCAGCCAATACCCGGGGTACTTTTCAGGTAAGTAAAGCCTTCGGCAAAGTCGGCTATGATTTTCTTACCTGTTTTTTTGGGCTGATAAGCCGGTAACTTCATGAGTAAAAGTGATACGATAACCCCACCAAAACTTGCCGCATTTAAAAGGAAACATACACCGGCGCCAAAGACGCTTAGGACAATACCCGATAATGCAGGCCCCAGCAGCTGTGCCAGGCTGGCCGTAGCCGTTGAAAGCGAGAGCGCGTTCGGTAGGTCATCAGGGCTCGCCAGCACATCATTGATCAAAGCCTGCCGCGCGGGAACATCAAACGCATTAATAATACCCAACAACACGCTGAGTAACAAGATAGCCCATATTATGGTATGGCCAGTGATTACCAGCACAGCCAGCAGTACCGCCTGCACCATAGAAGTCAGCTGGGTAATTTTGATAATCGTATAGCGGTTATAACGATCGGCAGCAACGCCACCGGGAATAGAACATAAAAATGACGGAAACTGCTCTGCAAAAATGGTCACGCCGAGCAGGAAGGCAGAGTGTGTTGCCGAATAAACCACCCAAACCACGGCTGTCCGTTGCATCCATGTACCAAATTGCGATACTGCTCTGCCAAAAAAATAGAGCGTATAGTTACGGCTGGCAAACGCCCTGAATAAATTTAGTTCACTTACTTTTTTCATTTAAACTGACAAAATTTAAATTTATGTCAAAAAATAGTTAAATTTTTTAATGCCTCAACCATTTGGCCACCATGCCGCTTAATAAGACGGCGGCGGCCTTCGCGTCATGCGGATCATTATGGTCATATATCTCGCGCCGGATACCGCGTGTACTGCCCGAAATAATAAAAGCCAGCAAATCCAGTTCGGCATCGTCCGGGATATGAGCAGACGGGTATTCCGCTGCCGACATCGCTTCCAGCAGGATACCTCTTTCCAGGTAGATAAGTTTTTTATGCAGGGCATCCATTAATTTGGTATGCCCCGTCTTTTCATCCATATTCATCACCTTATCCATCGCATGAAATACCCTTTTCCACTCTTCGGAAGTTCTGATCTTAGCTGCGCAAAACGCGTACAGCTTGTCGTTAAGGTTGACTGCTTTACTTACAGCAAGCCGGATTTCAGCGGCAACATCTTCTGCTATCCGTTCCAGTACCGCCTGAAAGACAGCGTCCCGGTCCTTAAAGTAATAATACAGCGAGCTCCTGCTCCGGCCGGTGGCTTTCGCCAAATTATCCATAGTTACCTTGGTAGGCCCATACCTGCGGTACAGGCGCAAGGCGGCTTGCAGAATTTCCTGGTGGATAATATCGTCCTGACTACTCATAGTTTATTTACTTTACAAAGGTAAGTGCATTTTCTGACAAAACATTTTTTTTTGTCAGAAAATATAAATAAAGCTATCTCTATCCTAATCAGTCGGAAACGCAAAAAGAAGTCCCACAGGTAATACTGAAGTAATTTTTTGCCGGAAAATAATCCTTCAGAAATAATATCTTTGAATTAACCATACTTTTGATTAAAAAATATATGAATACTGAAAAAGCTATTTTAGCCGGCGGATGTTTTTGGGGTGTAGAGGAATTGTTCAGGCATTATCCGGGGGTTATTTCAACAATAGTAGGATATACAGGCGGCGACGTTCCCAATGCAACTTACCGGAATCACGGAACTCATGCTGAAGCGATAGAGATCGTATTTGACCCCACTGTACTTTCGTATCGGGCACTGCTTGAATATTTCTTCCAGATCCATGACCCTACCACACGTAACAGGCAGGGAAATGACATCGGTACTTCCTATCGTTCCGCTATTTTTTTTATGGATGAAACACAGCGCGAAACTGCTAATTCACTGATTGAAGAAATGGAAGCTTCCGGCAAATGGCCGGGAAAAATAGTAACACAGGTTGTTCCGGCCACTGCTTTCTGGAACGCTGAAGAAGAACACCAGGATTATTTACAAAAGCATCCTTATGGTTATACCTGTCATTTTGAAAGGCCCGACTGGAAGTTGGATCAATAATATAGACAAGCGTGTTAACCATTATTAATAAATTAGTCAGAACAGAAAGATGTTCATGCAAACCCGTTCTTCTATAAAAAAATTCAAAAATTACAACTGAAGGGCCACAAAACTAAAAAACCGCGTTTGAATGCATCAAACGCGGTTTTTATTTTTAAGTAAAATTCAATATTGATGAATAAGGCATCAATTCTGCCAGGAAATTTTCAGTTGCTTATACTTCTCTGCTTCCTCCAAAGTAAGACTGGATAAAATATTAAGCGATTTGCCGTCCCGTCCTGTAAATCCATAGTTACTTTTTTGAGGTGTCTCAAAAAATTGTATGCTATATTGATCTTTAAGGCGATTGTTATTTTTTACAATTTCCGCAAATTTAATTTTGAAGTTTTCCTTTTGACTTGCCGATGCTGTTGTTTTTGCAATCATAATTATTTCTTTTTTACTTTGATCGCTGATAGACCTTTTTGGCCCTGCTCGGTTTCAAAGGTGACCATGTGATTTTCCTTTAATGGTTCAGTTAGGGCATTAATGTGCACAAAAATGCTTTCCTGCGTTTGCAGGTCCTTAATAAAGCCATAACCTTTAGATTCGTTGAAAAAGCTTACTACGCCGTTCCTAACGGTGTCATGAGGCAGATCTTCCTGTTTGGCCACTCCAATTTGAATATCTTCGGCATTGATCTTCAATTTCCTTGAAGGATCAGGCGGTGTAGAGGTGATGTTCCCATATTCATCAATATAGGCCATCATATCCTCCAGACTTTTGCCTTTGCCAGTATTCGCTTTCCTACCTTCGGCCTTTTCTTTTTTATCTTTCGCTTTTTTTAAGCGGGCCTTTTCCTTTTCATTTTTACTGAATGTTGCTGTAGATTTTGCCAAATCTGCTTATGCTATTTTAACATTAACTGCACCCGGTCCTTTTTTGCCTTCCTCTACATCAAAAGTAACTTCGTCATTTTCACGTATAGTATCGATTAAGCCTGTAACGTGTACAAAGATTTCCTTGCCACCATTACTGGGTGTGATAAAGCCAAAGCCTTTTGACTCATTAAAAAATTTAACTGTTCCTGTTGCCATGATTATTTATATGTAAGTGCGCAAGGTAGTGTTAATTATTGAGTAAGTAACTGTTAATTAACTAACTTAAGCGATTCTATTTTTTCACGGCTGATCCAGCACGCTTAAAAACTGGTAATTGTGTATGATTTCAGTTTACAATTGAAGAAGAAATCTAATCATTATTTACCTCATTATAACCTCACAATTTTCTTCATCTCCTCTATAAAAGTGTTCGACATCTGTACATTTAAGATACTTAAAGAGGTATTTTTTATTGAATTCTTCTTTTTTAGGAATTCAACATAACAAGTAAGCCCGGTCGCTGACCGGGCTTACTTCCAAAACAGCCTTAAACTGTTACTATGCGTTTTTCTTCTCGATCACTTCTTTACGGATCTCGTTTGCAAGTGCTTTTAGATCCTGCATCGCGCCACGCAAACGCGTGCCCGCTGCTTTGTTTCCCTTGTCATAAAATGCCGAAGCATCTTTTTCAGCCACTGTAATCAATTCCTGCAATGCCTTAAATTTTTCCATTCTAACTTTGTTTTTAATAAATAATGATGTTTTTTTAAATAAGCGCCAAAAATAACAAAATAGACGAAATGGCGGCAAGCAATATTATTATAACGCAGACTCGCTCTTGAGCCCCAAATATTCCCGGAACACTATTTATTATTTAATTTTTTGATCAGATCAACCTCCTCCTGTTTATACGGCGTGCCATCTTTTCTGAATACTTCGTGAAACCATAATGCAGGCTCACCGCCTTGTGGCATGGGAGCATCCCATGCGTACATCGTATTTGTTTTACCTGCTACAAATCCCCAATTTATCGCTCCTACATTTTCTTTTTTTAGCATTGGCATCGTATTTTCGAAAGTGCTGTTGCGCGGGCGCGCCATGTATTCGGTACAAATAACTGGCCGGTCATAAGCTTTTAATAATTGTACAACACGAAGGTGCAGGTCAGGGCTTTCATAATCATGATAGGTGATCACATCTGAATGCGCTACCTGGAAAGCATTGAGTTTTTCCAGATCCCATGACCATAATCCCGCGCTAACGGGCTGATCAGGATTTACCTCTCTCGCCCACTCAAACGCTTTTTTTAGCAAGGGTAATGATCGTTCACCTTTACCGGAATTTCCTGGTTCATTATACAAATCCCATAACAATATCCTTTTATCGTGGCCAAAAGTGATCAATATATCCTTTACATATTTTTCCAATCCGGGGTAATAGGCCGCATCTTCTGATGCCGGCTGGCCGGGGTCCTGCACCCAACCTGAATTATGGATGCCAGTTTTAGGTTCAGGTTGTTTACCGGGATGCGGCACTTTATTCCAGCAATCATCAAAAAACACAAACAAGGGTTGTATATGATGCTTCGCAGCTATAGCTAAAAATGCATTTACACGCCCTTTGAACCCTGCAGGGTCCTCTTTCCATGCCACACTATGCAGAAACACACGCATCGTATTAAAACCAATACTTTGCGCCCAACCCAGTTCGCGGTCAATGGTTGCAGCATCAAATGTATCGGCCTGCCACATTTCCAGTTGATTAATGGCTGTGCTTGGTATATAGTCGGCGCCATTTAACCAGGCATGCCCTGCATACCAGGCATTTGCTTTTTCGGCGGTCCACACCTTTGAAACCTTTGTTTTTGCTTTTTGCGCGTTTGCCGTGCTGAATAGAAACATGAACAGGCAAAATAATACGTTTAATCTTATTCTCATTTGCTTATAATTTGGTTTAGCTATTTAGTTGCTGACGGTCATTCACGCTGGTGTAAGAATTTATTGACCATAATTTATGATATTTAATGATTTCCCAGATCCATTGCATGGTCGGCCGGCACATCTTTTCCGCTCCACACCTTAACCGCTGTCCATGGTTCCGGAGCTGATGTCCAAAAGCCATCTGTAGCAGGCAAACCGAGCGGGATAAAAATATTTTCGCATATGTAAAGGCTGCCGGTAGTGATATAAGAATCGGCCAAACCGGGCTGGTTACCGGCTAAGCCGATATTCAGGCAGCCATCTTTAGTGAATGTACCGGGTGCACTAAGGGTTTTCTTAATTACTGCTGTGAGGGCCTCCCTCACCTGCCCCTTACTTAACGAAGAAGGTAACTGCTTTGTATAAGCCATATAAGCCAAATGATGGAAAACGCCACCCCTGTAAACGATAGATCGCCCCAAAACAGGGTATGAACCATCTGTATTTATCAGGCGTTCAAGGATCTCAGCATAGCGCTGGCTTATTTTTTTAACATTCACAGCTTCTTGTTGATACCTGTTGCCATGGGTATCCATAATATCCAGAATTGTTCCGAGGTTGGGTTGAATAACTATGCTATTGTAATAATCAAGGTGAAAATTCATTCCATCAGAATATAAACCATCGCCAACATACCAATGCGCTGTAAATTCCCTTATACTATACTCAATAGTTAGCGGGTTATAATCCCGGTCATATTTACAGAAAAATGCCTCTATTATACCGCTGAACAATATCCAGTTAGAATATGCGGGAATAGTTTTCCGGGTGATTATTAGGGCGTCGACTACCTGGCTCTGTGTTTTTTTGTCCAGATGCGCCCATAACCATGGCGACCGTATAAGTCCCAGCGCTACAAAAGATGCATCAACCAGTGCCTGCCCCCCATGCCATTCCAGATAATCTTTTGCTGAAGGATTAACCGCATTATTAATCCCTTTTAAAGCCCATTCCCGGTATTGGTTACGCAATTTTACCTCACGCTCACTGCCGCCTTCTGTCTCAATCCAGGGCGCAATCCCACTTAATGTTCGCCCGAATGCTTCCAGGTATCCTGCCTTGCTTCGTGATTCCTTATTATCAATCCGGTCCGATAACAGCATTGGCATATTTGCTTTTAGCTTGTCCTGGGCTATGTTTTCCATCACGGGCCTTGCAACCTTATCAAGGTAAGTAAGCCATAATTCGCGGGTAGAATCAATTTTCGCCACCTCACTTTGAGCACGGGCTTGTAAACCAGCAAAAAGAACAAAGGCAATCAAAAAACTTTTTTTCATAGATGCATTTTTATACTTTGATTTTAAGCAACATAAAAAGAGCTGGCTCACTGACAAACTATCCTGTCATTTCAAAATAAGGGCGTCTTTTTCGAATACTACTCCTGGCCAGCCATGGCTCATAAATTGCCTTATATTTTGATGGTCCGTACCATCCGGATTAGCCAGTACCGAATGATAATGCTCTGCAAATAAGTAAAGTGTGTCTGCCGCGTCAAGACCGTTTATCCGGGCAAAAGCAAAAACCTTCGCGCTTCCCTGGTTTTGTGTGGCTTCGTTATGTACGTCGCCATTTTTAAATGCAGCGGGCTGATGCTGGTAATACGTCTCTATAAATTTAATAACATCGGTAAATGCAAGTGCGTTTGATTTAGAAGCGGCAATTAAGTTGGTTAGTTGTTCTTTCATTTTTAATCGTATGATTTTTGAAAAATAATACTAAAAAACCAATCCTAAGGATAAATATACAAGTTATTGACTATCAACACACACTCTGTTACGATACTTAACGCTGTTAATTATCCGTAATTACCCGGATAAAATACCGTGAAAACACGGTATTTGCTAATATGGAATAAAACTTAAATTAGCATTATGGCAAACATTACATTACCCGGAACCGTGAAAAAAGCACCGGCGGGCTTATCAGGATTTGACGTTAATTCGCGTTTGACCGCTAACCAGGCAACAAGCCTTAAGAACGCGGGCTATGACTTTTGCATTCGTTATGTGCCACGAATGGAAACAACTGCAACGAACAACCTTACCCATAACGAAGCTGTGATTATTTTGAACGCAGGCCTAGCGCTATCAGCTGTACAGCACGCATCACCTGAAGGCTGGACACCGACTGCCGATTTGGGAACAACTTACGGGAAGTATGCGGCTACCTACGCCAGTGAAACCGTTGGGTTGCCACAGGGCATGAATATATGGTGTGACCTTGAAATGGTTGCAAATGATACCGATGCTGCGGCTGTGATTGCCTATTGCCAGGCATGGTATAATGCGGTACTGGCTGCGGGATATGTGCCCGGCCTTTATGTGGGCTACGGTATAAAACTAAGCGATCAGCAACTGTATCAGGACCTTTCCTTCCAACATTATTGGCTGGCCTACAATGGGCAGGATGTAGCCACGCGCGGGTTTCAGCTCATACAGTCAGATCAAAAAACGGTAAGCGGTATAACCCTTGATCCTGATCGTACACAAAATGATCGTCTGGGCGATGCGGCCTTGTGGCTTTCACTTTAAGACTGATTTATAGCCTGATAAAGCCGGCACTTCCACATCAAATTATTATCACCCGGTAATTTTTTAGAGGGAATGATGCATTATTTACATTGCCAGCTTGTAGATCTACATTTATTACCTACTTTTGCCCCTACTTTAGGGGTGTCCTTTAATGGACTGAGACTATACCCTTTGAACCTGATGCAGTTAGTACTGCCGAAGGGAAAAGTGATGACAACTATCCCTGTTGTTTTTCTTTTTCGCGTGCGATGACGCTCCTAAAGTTAATTTTTAACAAAGCATATGGAGCCCACGAACATTAAATTATCCAAATTTCAACCATTTAGCCAACTATCCGCCTTGCGGTCAGGGAAACAGTGGAATACTTTCTCGTTGTCTTTAAAGAATGAACTTACGCCTTCACAGGAAAAGAAAACAGATCATTAAATCATTTTTCCAGCCCCAACACATCCGATAATATCTATCTATTATAAGCTTACGATGCACAAACTTATCGAAACTTTTATAATGCAAATGCACGGAACCAGTACCTTAGAATGGCTGGCTGTTATTTTCGGTGTAATTGAAGTCTTTTTTGCGATGTATGACCATATCTGGCTTTATCCGGCGGGAATAATCGGCACAGTATTATCAATTTACCTGTTATTACATGTACAGCTATATGCTGATAGCGCGCTGAATATTTACTACCTCGTGATGAGTATTTATGGTTGGATACACTGGTCAAAAAAGGGCCGGCAGGATACCGTCCTGATCTCCTATTCAAATAAGCAGGAATGGATAATTAGCCTTTCAATATCACTTGGCGGCTGGCTAATACTGTACCTCTTTTTGAAGTATTTAACACCCTCAAATGTACCTATCTGGGACGCCCTGGTATCAGCAACGGCCTGGGCCGGAATGTGGCTGCTGGCACGAAGGAAAATGGAGAACTGGATATTATTCAACGTATCTAATCTGTTCGCTGTTCCTTTATTATTCTATAAAGGCTTACCTCTGTTTGCGATACTTACCGTCATCCTCTTTATTGTCGCTATCGCCGGATATTTTAAATGGAAGAGAATTTATCTTACAGAGCAGGCTGATCTTTTACTGAAAAACTAAAATATGAATATAGAACATCCATCAAAATTAATGAACCCCGAATGGGTTCATGTGATCCGTAGCGCTGCTACAGAAGCCGAATCCGCGGGCAAACTAACTGCAGAGCAGCTATCGCTAATTTATGAGCAACAGTGGTTTAAATTGCTGGTTCCGGAAATTTACTCAGGCCCCGAAATGACGGTTCCGGTATTGGTACAACTGGAAGAAAGCATTAGCTGGGCAAATGGCAGCGTAGGCTGGGTAGTAACCCTTTGCGCCGGAGCGGGTTGGTTCGGAGGCTTTTTTGAACCTGATATTGCAAAAAAAATATTTGAAAGGCCAGATGCTTGCCTTGCCGGAAGTGGCGCGGCTATGGGAGAAGCGCTTATTACCGGTGACGGCTATATGGTTTCGGGACGCTGGCCCTATGCAAGCGGCGCGCATCATGCAACTCACTTTACAGCAAATTGCATTATAAAAAATGATGAAGGAATAGTTAAAGACGATGCAGGCCAGCCGCTGGTACGCGCGTTTATTTTTGATGCGAAAGATGTGACCATATCGCCCACCTGGAAATACATGGGCATGATGGCTACCGGAACTGATGCCTTTTCCGTTGAAAATTTATTTGTGACACAGGAACAATGTTTCAGGATTGATGCCCGGCATGCATTTGTCACAAGCCTACTTTACCAATACCCCTTCCTGCAACTTGCGGAGGCAACAATTGCTGCAAACTTATCGGGAATGGCTATTCATTTTATAGATTGTTGTAAAGAAATTTTCGCCGAAAAGCAAAACCAGAAAAACATGGAAGAGCGCCACAAATCTTTACTAAACAGTTTGCTGATCGAACAGGAAAATCGCCTAAATTCCAGCAGAGAACTATTTTATCAGGCAATTAACAAGTCGTGGGATAAAATGATAACCGCAAGCATAGACGAATTATCGCTTGCAGAAGTGAGTAATACCAGTAAACAACTGGCAAAAATGGCCAGGGAATGTGTGGATACACTCTACCCCTATTGTGGGCTGATAGCAGCAGCACGTTCTTCAGAAATTAACCAGGTTTGGCGAGATCTGCATACAGCCAGTCAGCATTCATTACTTACGTTTGCCGAGTGATAATTTTTATAATTACAGACAAATCAGCATATCCATCCGCTATATGGAATTTATTATTTAATTTAGCACCATAATTTTCTCAAGGGGGTGCCTTGCTTTGAGCAATCAAACTGAAAGACAGGCTGAGATCATACCCATTGTTAAGAGTTTTAAGTCTTGAATCCGAAGTCTTAAGTCTGTTTTTCCAGACTAATGACTAATGACCACTGACTAATGACTAGTAACATACACCTGATCCGGATAATGCCGGCGTAGGGATAGGTAAAGTTAACTGTACTGCATGCTGCCCTAACATGCAAGTTGTTTAACAAAATTTAATAATTGAAATTGAAAAATTTATTCGCGGCGATATTCGCCCTGCTACTGCCATATTTGGCTGTGGCCCAGCTTTCTATTACCGGAAAGGTAACCGAAACACAAAACGGACATCCTTTAGCCGGTGCTACCATCAGCATCCTAAACTCAAACATTAACACCGCTGCAGATGCCAGCGGTAATTATCTGCTTACCGGTTTAAAAGCCGGCAACTACACCGTTTCTGTTAGTTTTATCGGCTATCAGAAACAGGTTAAAAACATCGTAATAACTACTGACACCAAATTAAACTTTGCCTTAAACGCCGCTAATGTGCTGGCGGATGAAGTAACCGTTAACGCCACCCGCGCTTCAAAAAACTCACCCATCGCTTTTACCAACCTTAATAAAGCCGATATTGCGGCAAACAACTCCGGTCGCGGTTTTGAATACTTGTTGGAACAAACACCATCGGCTGTAGTTACTTCAAATGCTGGTGCCGGGGTTGGCTATACCAGTATTCGTATCCGTGGCTCTGATGCTACACGCATTAATGTGACCCTGAATGGTATACCAATGAATGACGCCGAAGATCAGGGTGTATATTTTGTGGATCTGCCCGATCTGGCCTCATCGGTAGATAATATCCAGGTGCAACGGGGTGTAGGTACCTCAACCAACGGTGCAGGTGCCTTCGGTGCAAGTATCAACGTACAAACTACTACCCGAAATGATACAGCCTATGCGGAGATAGATAATTCAGCTGGCTCGTATGGCACGGTAAAAAACACTGTTAGCGTAGGAACAGGCCTACTGGGCAACCATTTTACATTCGATGGCCGACTCTCACGTATGAGCTCAGATGGTTACATCGATCGGGCATCTTCCGACCTGAAATCCTATTTTTTAACAGGCGCTTACTATGGAAAAACCACATCGATCCGATTAAATGTATTTACGGGGTATGAGAAAACTTACCAGGCCTGGGACGGCGTGCCTGAAGACAGTGTAAAGTTCGGCAACCGTCGTTACAATGAACTGGGATACATAGATGCCACCAACTCCTTTTATAAAAACCAAACAGATAATTATACGCAGAATTACTACCAATTACTGATCAACCAAAAAATAACCGATAAACTGTCATTCAGCGGCGCGCTGCATTATACCAAAGGTTATGGCTATTACGAAGAATACCGCAATGCCGATTCGCTGAAAGCATACAACATTACGCCTGTAACCGTTGGCGGTACTACAGTAGCAACCACCGACCTGGTACGCGATCTTTGGTTGAATAATGATTTTTACGGTACTACCTATAATTTGAATTATAAGCCGAACGACAATGTGAACGCCACCCTTGGCGGCGCTTATAATATTTATAAAGGCGCGCATTATAACAATATTGTATGGACGCAGGAAAGCACGGATATCCCACCCGATTACGAATATTCGCGCGATGATGCCCGTAAAACTGACTTTAATATTTTTGCCCGTACCGATATACGTGCAGGTAAGTTTTTATTTTATGGCGATGTACAGTACAGGCATATTTATTATTCTTTCCTGGGCTTTGATGAAAATCTGCGTAATGTGCAACAATCGGTTGAGCTTAATTTCTTTAATCCCAAGGCCGGTGTAACCTACAACTTGAATAACAATAGTAATGTTTACGCTTCAGTAGCCATTGGTCATCATGAACCCAACCGCAGTGATTATACTGAATCGTCACCCGAAAGCCGCCCGAAACCCGAAGAACTGACCGATTTTGAGCTGGGTTACCGTACGCATCAGTCCATTTTCAGCGGCGGAATTAACGGTTTTTATATGCGGTATAACAATCAGCTTGTACTTACCGGCTCACTGGATGATGTTGGCGAAGCCATCCGCACCAACGTAAAGGATAGTTACAGAGCAGGTATTGAGGGTGACGGCCACTTGCAGATTTTGTCAGCCCTTCGCTGGGATGTCAATGCTTCCTTAAGCGCCAATAAGGTGAAAAACTTTAACCAGTTTTTGTACAACAACGATACCGGCAACCTGGATGAGTTTCAATACAAAACAACCAATCTGGCTTATTCACCGGCTTTTGTGGGCAGCAGCACCATCAGTTTTCAACCTGTAAAAAATGGAGAGATCGCTTTTATCAGCCGTTATGTAAGCAGGCAATACCTGGATAATACATCAACCGTGAGCCGTTCGCTGGATGGTTATTTTGTAAGTGATGTACGATTAAATTATCATTTCAGCTTCAAGGGGGTAAAAAATGTGGGTGTAGGTTTGCTTATCAACAATGTATTCAGCAAAAAATACCAGTCGGATGGCGCAACCTATCCTGATATAGAAGGTGGTAAAGTAGTTGATTATAATTACTGGTTCCCGCAGGCACCGGCAAATTTTCTGGCATCGCTTAGCCTGAGATTTTAAATGATTATTGCTTATAAAAAGAGAGCTATCAATTAACTGACAGCTCTCTTTAATTAAATCCTTATTTTTATTCTCAGACTACTTTTTGTTAAACAATTGTATCTGGTAACTAAAAGTTGCCGGCTTTGCGTATGGCCGGAATTGCTCTAATGGTCTTGGACCACAACCATTAGAACCTACACCCAATGTTTCATGGCTGATCACCAACACGGTTCCTTTACTTTTTGGCAGGTCTATTTTGTACTCAACCGGGGTCATTTCTTCATCGCTGTAAGGCAATGCCGAAACCTGCATCAGTGATGTATCTGCCTTAACATTTAAACCCAAACCTTTACCTGATGTTAAATTTGCCCAGCGCACATCTTCGTGGTTACCACAATCCATCGGTTTTTCATACGGTGTCATTTGCTGTATAACACTGCTTGAATAATGTGCCACATCAGATCCTTGTTTGCGATCCGGGTAATTTTCCATCGGGCCACGGCCAAAATAATCAAATTGGTCAAACTCCTTGTTCAGGAACATGCGTACACCAATACGTGCAAGCACAAGTGATGGATCACTGAAACTCACATTGTTTTCAGCATTGATAACACCTTTGGCATATATAGTATAAACCACCTGGTGATGAATTGTAAAGCCTTGCTTGCCTGTTCCGGTTAAGCTTACCCTTATTTCAACAACACCTTTTGAAACCTGCGTACTCTTCACATCATCAACTACCCAGCTTATATTCGCAAGGCCTTTCTGCTCCCACTCCCTATAAGCCCACATATCATCAATTTGGTGCGGCGCCCGCCATAAGTGCAGCATAGGGCCGCCATTATCTCTTAACACATCTTCACCATCCTTTACCATTTTAGAGAAAGTTCCTTTAGCTTTATCAAAAGTTACGCTGAAATCAGCTCCCGTTACTTTGATGCTGCCGGTTGAATCGTTCAGCGTTAAGCTACCTCCACCGATATTATCAACTTTAACAGGTTTGGGTGTAGAAAGATCGAATTGCTGTTCTGCAACCTCGTAGCCCTTTTTAGCCCAGATCTGATCGGCCCCTAAAGCAAATGAAACCCTCAGGAAGTACTCTGCTCCCGGCTTGGCTTTAACGTTGAAAGGAATTTTTATATCCTTTTCTTCACCGGGATTAATAAGGCCTACATCTAAACTACCTGATGATATATTTGTACCATTTTCACTCAAATCCCATTTAGCAGTAAGCCCATTCAGGTTGATGAACTGGTAACGGTTTTTAATGGTGAAAACTTTATTTTGAAGATCTTTGGCTTTGATGCTGATCCATTGGTAAGCATGTTTCAACTCAGGGTAATGCGGTTTAGGCGACCTATCCGAAAATACAACACCTTTATGGATGAAATAATGATCATTAGGATACTCACCAAAACCACCACCATAGGCTGTTATATGGTGATTAGGGTCACGATTATTATAAATACCCTGATCCTGCCACTCCCATATTGCACCACCTAATAATTGTGGATATTTATCAAACAAATCGTTGTAAATATCAACTGAACCCATTGAATTAAACATCGCGTGAGCATATTCACATAAATAAAATGGCTTGGTTAAGGTAGCGTCATTTGCTTTTTTTTCCAGATCATCAACTTGCGTATACATTTCACTGTCCATATCAGCCGGATTTTTAGCACCAATACCGAAGCCCTGATAATGTGTTGGTCTTGTTGTATCAATTGATTTGATGGTGCTCAATATTGCCCTGAAGTTAGAGCCACCGCTGCCGCACTCATTACCTAATGACCATATAATAACCGATGGATGGTTTTTAAAATTCTCCACGTTTGCCACATTCCTTTCAATAAGCGCCGCTTTTATACGCGGCTCTTCATTAAATTCATCCCATGCGCCATGACACTCTAAATTGGCCTCAGCAACAAGATAGATACCGTATTCATCACATAACTCATACCACCTTGGGTCGTCAGAGTAATGGCAGGTACGCACGTGGTTACAATTAGCCTGTTTAATAAGGGTAATATCACGTATCATCTGTTCCTCGGTGATGGCATGGCCATCATCAGGCCAGTTTTCATGCCGGTTTACCCCTTTTAGTTTGATGGGTACACCGTTAACCGTAAATATGCGACCTTTGATCTCTATCTGCCTGAAACCAGTACGAGATGACTCGGTTTCAATTTTTCGACTTCCATCATTGATCGTTAATACGGTTGTATATAATTTCGGCGTTTCCGCAGTCCATTTTTCGGGATTACTAACAGGGATATCTACATTAAGGGTCACCTCTTCGCCGGGCTGTAAGACTGGGATATCTTTTTTAGCCACGGCTCCTGTTACCACAACGTCCCCGTTATAAAGCGTAACCTCCAGTCGTTGTGCCTTTACAGGTTTATCGCTATAGTTTTTAACTTTTGTTGCTACTAATAAATCGGCATTATGAAAGTCTTTATCAAAAGTGGTTTTAATAAAATAGTCCCTGATATGTTCCTGCGGTGAGCTCCATAAAGTAACATTTCTGAAAATCCCGCTTAAGCGGAACATATCCTGATCTTCAAGGTAACTGCCTGTAGTAAAGCGATAAACTTCGGCGGCTATGATATTATTGCCGGGTTTAACGTACCTGGTGATATCAAATTCGGCAGCGTTGCGACTATTTACGCTGTAACCTACTTTTTTACCGTTTATCCAAAGGAAAAAGCCGGCATCAACACCATCAAAGGTTACAAATATGCGTCGGCCATCCCAATTGGCAGGCACTTCAAAATTTCGGCGGTAACTGCCTACGGGGTTTCTTTCCTGGTAAGCGGTATAGCTTACGGGCGGCGCGCTCATCACATGCGGAAAATCTTTTTTGAAAATATAAGTAAAGTTGCTGTAATACGGCGTTCCGTATCCCTCAACCTGCCAGCATGATGGTACCTTAATATCGCGCCAGCCGGAAACATCATAATCGGTTTTATAAAAATTAACCGGGCGCTTCTGCGGCCAGTCCACCCAATGAAACTTCCAAAGCCCATTTAGGCTCCGGCTAAAAGATGATGCATGGCGATTAGCAGCTAATGCTTCCTTTAACGAACCATATGGCATTAAGGTAGCATGGTCGGGTTCTTTGTTAATGCCTATGCATTCAGGATCTTCTATCTCCTTTGGAACAAATGCGGTATCGGCTTTAGAAAACAGGTGATTTTCTGACAGCTGCTGACCTATACTTATTTTGTAGTTAAAAACAAAAATGAAGATCAACAGAATACCTGCAATTTCTTTTTTAATTAGGGGTTTACTCATAAATGGTTATTATACTTAGGTTGATTATGGATTTAATATTTAATTACTATTGCAAAGAACCATAAATTTCAAACCAACAATTTGTCATGATATACATATTTATTGGCATGGTATACTTTAAACTGTAAAAATAACAGGTATTAACCATAACCGCTATTAATTAGGTTGATTTTATTTATTTAACAGGGATAACGTAAAATGCCGCCGACCCATGGCATTATATTGAATAAATCATTAAGCGCAGAGGTATAAAATTATAGTTTATAATAAAAATAATCTACTTACAGGCAAAAAACCACAACCCCATATAATGGAATTGTGGCAATTATTAACCAATTAATACCCGGGATTCTGGGTAAGGTTTTTATTCTGTTCCATAACACTTTGTGGTATTGGCAACCAGTTCATGTATTCGGAGAAGGTATTATTAAATGTAACCACACGCTTATAAGTTAAATTAGTAGTGTGCGGGGTATTATCATTTGGCGTTATCTGCATACCATAGTCAGGCGTTGTTAGTACACCGTTTGGCCCGGTAGTGATATCCCATCGCCTTATATCATACCAACGTTTGTCTTCCATTGCTAACTCAATACGCCGCTCGCGGCGGATATCTGTACGCATATCGGCTTGACTTAGCCCCACAGGCAGATTTGGTAATGCAACACGAGTTCGTACCTGATTAACAGCATCATACACGCTTTGATCCGGCCCTACAGCCTCATTCTGTGCCTCAGCATAGCTTAATAGCACTTCGGCATAACGGTAAAATATATAGTTAGACGTGTTTGGCGAGATACCCAAACTTGTTTGCCCGTTGATTGATTCATCCAGCGTTTTTTTGCCGTTATAACCAGTGTTGGATATATCGCTGGTTGACCCTAAGTCGATCTGGTTGTTCCCTCCTATCCTTGATTCCCATATATCGCCCTGCCACGATGAACCATCATAAACGATAGATTCATAAAAACGCTGCTCACGGTTAACGTAAGGATGCTGAGGGTCGTAACCTGATGTCGGGTCGGTAATAGGTTTACCATTATCCATTTCGTAGTCATCAACCAGGTTTTGAGTTGGCGCAAGGTTTCCCCAGGCCTGCTCGCCACCATGTACAATAACAGGGCCTAAAATACCCTCTTTCTTGTGGCCCTTGTTTGGTGCCGCGTACCCCCTGGCAAATATGGTTTCTGAATTCCAATTGTTAACGGCCAGGAATTGCGCATTGTAATCAGAGAACAAGCTGTAAACTTTGGAATTGATCACCTGCAGATTAGTCGCCGCTGCTTTGGCCCATTTTGCGGGGTCATTGGTTTTGTTCGATAAGGGGCTGGCGGCAAACAATTCAACCCATCCTTTGAGTGTTAAGGCAGCACCGCTGGTAGCTCTGCCAGTTTGTGGCGCTTTTGCAGCTAATGCTCCGGCAGCAGCGTCACAATCAGCCTCAATAAATGCCACTGTTTGATCAGCCGTGCTCCTTGCAATAAATATATTCGAGCCATCACTGTTATCAAGAGGAGTTGTAATAATAGGCACGCCGTTATAATTGGTATACAATATGGAATAAAAGAACGCGCGCAAAAATGTTACTTCGCCAACACGCTGTGTATACCAAGCGGCTGAGAAATTCCCTTTATTTTTAGCGGCTTCCTGCAAAAAGACATTACATTTCCTGATGTCGCTATATAATCCGCTCCAGCTAAATGAGTTGGCCGGCCCCCCGGGTACGTTACTCGGGTTAATAGAGTTCGAACGTACAACCGACTGCCCTGTCATCCACGATGCGCCAACAAAATCATTATCTGTATATTGATCAAGTACCTGGTCTTCATTATTTATATCCGGTAACTGGTTGTATATATCGTTTACAAACAGGTCGGCATTACCTTCTGAACTGAAGGTAGTGGCATCTGTTAAAGAGCCTTTGGGCGGTACGTTTAAAAAATCATCTTTTTTGCAGGCCCCGATGCTGATGATAAGCATAGCAAGCAAAAAGATCTGTCCGTATTTTAAATATCTGTTTTTCATCGCTTTATATTTTATTAGAATGAAGCATTTACACCTACTGAAATAACTCTCTGCTGGAAATAATTTTCATTATTGCCACCCTCTTCCGGATCTATAGTTTCTTTTATTGAAGGGGTCCAGGTAAATACATTCTGACCGGCTACATATACTCTTAATGAATGGATGGAATTACCCAACATTTTGCCGGAGAAGGTATACCCTACTTCAAAGCTCTTCATACGCAGGTAGGCTGTATTCCTTATCCACCATGAAGATTCCTGTGTATTGTTGGTTGTAGGGGTACCTGTTAACCGAGGATACAAGGCATTGGTGTTAGTGGGTGTCCAGTGATCGGTGTAGGCAAGTTCTGTTGCTGAGCCTGATGACTGAAAAGGCCATACAAAGTAGTTATTAACAAAAATATCGCTGTTGCCCGATCCCTGGAATAAAACATCCAGATCGAAGTTTTTATAGGTAAGGCGTGGCTCCAGGCCATAAATAATTTCAGGTGTACTTGGATGGCCGATATCAGTGATATCGTTCGCATCAATTTTGCCATCGTGGTTCAAATCAGCATATTCAATATCTCCGGGATGTACAGGGCCAAATGTAGGTACCGGTATCCCTGTTTTAAGCGAGCCATCTGCATTAAAATCAGACGTTTTAAAATAGCCAAGGGCATCTAACCCAAATTGGGTACCAAGTGGCCTGCCGGTTTGGCGCCTGTTAGGGTTGTTATAGGTAGCGCTGTTTTCATATACCTGCAATAATTTATTGCGGGCAAACGTGAACGTACCTTTAATATCTAACCGCAGATCATTTGAAAACTGTTTGGTAGTTGTTAATGTAAGGTCGATGCCATGATTCTCCATTACACCGGCATTCACATCACCTGTGCCTATACCGTATTCGGCAGGTAGCGCGGCGCCTAAGCTAACCAGCATATTTGAGCGTTTATCATAAAAATAATCTGCTTCAACGCCAAGTACGCCTTTCCATAACGATGCTTCGATACCCACATCTGTTTTGTTTGATTTTTCCCAGGTAATGTTAGGGTTGCCTTGCAGCGCTTCATATATACCCTGGGTAGCGCTACCGCCAATAACTGCGGAGTTGCCATAAACACTATATGGACTCAGGTATTGATAGGTTTGTATGCCACCGCCCAAAGATGGGTATGCACCTGACTGCCCCCATGAAGCTCTCAGCTTTAAGTTATCTATCCAGTTAAAATTGTCTTTGATAAATTTCTCCTCAGAAATACGCCATGCGCCTGAAAACGCCGGGAAGAAACCAAAACGGTGACCCGGGCCAAACAGATAGCTGCCATCGTAACGGCCGGCTGCACCTATGAAATATTTCTTATCATAAGCGTAATCCACCCGGTAAACATAGCCTATCTGCTTTTCGCCGCTTGAGTAGCCTGAGTTGGTTTCATCAGATGCTGCAGGGCCGCCATAGTTCAGCTCATCAATATCCAGGTTGTAGTTTATTCTTTGGGCGCTAAAATTCTGATAGTTTACATTCTTATCTTCAACAACAATTACACCGGTAATATCACTTTTGCCAAACGATGCAGCATAGTTTAGTAAACCCTGGTAGGTCATGGTATGGTTTTGAGAATAGCTCTCATAAAAAGTTGCCTTTGAGTTACCCTGTATATTTTGCGCGTAAGTGTATGGTGTGGTAGTAGTAATCACATTATAAAAAGGGATAGGCGTGCTATACTTCCTGGTGAATTGAGTTAGGTCGCCGCCGAATAACGGATCGGGGCCGCTATCATAGCTCACCACACCTTTTATGCTCAGTCCTTTAATTGGTAATTGCTGATCAATAAATAACTGTGTGTACAGCGCAGTGTTTTCATTTACCTGGTAGCCGCTATGGTAGATTTCGCCAATAAGCGACTGGCCTATATAGCCCGACCACAAACCGTTGGTATAATATACAGGGCTGTAAGGCGCCTGGCGCATCGCCTGGTCAATAATTGAACCTGCACCTACCGATGGAAAATGCTGATCCTCGACATAACTATTTACTGATAAACCTGCTGTTGTGGTTTTGGTTGCTTTAGCAGTTACATTCAATGATCCGTTATACCTATTCAGGTAAGTAGTGCTCCACATACCGTCCTGGTGGGTATAGCCTACTGATGCAAAATATTTAACATCATCATTACCGCCCGATAAACTCAGGTTATCATAGTTTATTAAACGGTTAGGTTTAATAATTTCCTTTAACGGCTGGCTGTTCGGATATGCGTCCGGGTCCGATTGATCTTTAAATTTCTGGATCTCGGCAGCAGTGTAGGCTGCAGGCTGGCCATCATTCGCATTAGCTTCATTACGCATTAAAGCGTATTGGTACGAATTAACAAATTGCGGCACTTTGGTTGGGTTTTGAAAACCCACATAACCATCAAAGCTCAATACTGCCTTACCTGCTTTACCTTGTTTTGTGGTAACCAAAATAACACCATTTGCACCAGCCACACCATAAGGTGCTACAGCAGCGGCATCTTTTAATATGGTAATGGTGGCAATAGTATTAGGATCTAAACGGCTGAAATCGCGTGGTACACCATCAACAATGTAAAGTGGTTGGGTACTGCCTATTGAGCCAGCCCCCCTGATCTGAATACCGGAACCATCAAAACCAGGTTCGCCGCTGCTCTGGGTAATAATAAGGCCCGATGCACGGCCCACCAAACTGTTGGTTAAGTTAACAACCGGTTTTTGAGCTATTTCTCCGGTATTAATAGTTGATACCGCCGCTGTAAGTGAAGTTTTCTTTTGTGTACCGTAACCGATAACAACAACCTCGTTCAAATTTTTGGCTGATGATGTTTGTAGCTTGATATTTAAGCTGGTATTACCTTTTACCTGAACATCAATTGGATCATATCCAATAAAGCTGAATACCAAAGTAGCATCGGCAGGTGCTTTTATAGAGTAGTTTCCGTTATTATCAGAAACAGTTCCAACAGATGAGCCTTTTACCCTTACGGATACACCGGGGATTGTTTGACCGTTTGATTGATCAGTAACTTTTCCTTTTACTGTTATATCGTCCTTATTGACATTTTTAACATCGGTTAAAGATACGTTGGTTAATACACGGTTTAAAGTACCAGCAAAACCATATGTTGAAATACACAGCAGGATAAGCGTACCCAGGTAAACCCTGGGATTTTTTAGAATGAACATTTTTTTAAGTAAAGTCTTTTTCATAATTGGGCTTTTAATTAAACATAATGAGAGCGTAATTTGAATTGGAGCATTGGTTGGTGGTTTTCATTTCATTGGCTTTTAAGATTATTTGTTGGTTATGGTTATTGGATCATCGCTGACCGGTTTTTTAAAACGACATGTATAAATGACATTTATTAAAAAAGGCAATGCTTAGTCCATTAATTGGTTGATGCAAATAACTTGTTTAATTAAGCTGGCGGGTTGCCAAATCATGCATATTTTTTGACATGATGTGCATATTATTATAGCTGAATAATATTATTTTCATTTATTCTTTAGTGAGATAGCATTAATAATAATAGCTAGAAAAACATGAGAAAAAACAAGATCCAGGTATACTTATACCTGGATCTTGTTCCTATTTTGCTATGATCTTCCAATACCGCATTAGTATTATTGCAGTTTCCAGCGTTGATTGGTACCGCCGTTCCAGCCCCATTCAATAAGCTTATAGCCATTGGTTGAATTGCTCGAATTATCCAAAGCACCACTGGTAGCCTGGCTCCAGATCTTGTACGTACCGTCGGATTGCAGATCAACCCACCAACGCTGATTATTGGCGCGTGTTGGCGTCCATTGATCCAGTTGTGTTCCATTTGTAGCATTCCCACCCGGAACGTCTAAAGCCAGCCAGCTCTGCTCACTGATAATATTCCACGAGCTATCCTCATTTTGTGTGAAGTTCCATTTCTGGTTCTGCCCGTTATTCAAGCCCCATTGAATTATACCTGCGCCATTGACACTTGAGCCAGCATTATCAACCGCTACCCCATTTTGGGCGCTTACAATAAAGTGCATGCCGGCAATGTTATCCGGCTGTGCGCCCGGCGTAAACTGCAGCCATGCTACTGCGCTGGCAAATTTGCTTGTGGTTAGCGTATTATCACTTGGGGTTTGCTCATTCCAACCATTCCAGGTAATATTATAATCGGTACGGCGGTTGGCCCATATAGCATTGGCGTTTTGCAACATCCACGAGTAATAGGTACTCCACATTTGGTTATCCCTAACAAAATGTCCTAAGCCGCGGGCAAATTCATCGCCCCAGGTATTCAGGTAACCTGCATCATTGGTAATGATACCACCTGTTGTCATGTTGTTCTTCACATAATCAATCGACCTTTTGGCATCATTATAATAATTCACGTTACCAGTAATCTGATACAGGTAATTGGCATAATCTACAAATGTACCCTGGTTATAAACTGCCGAGCCTGTGTTAACTACATTGCTTTCATCTATGCCCGTATAAACTTGTCCGGTGCTTGAGTTGTAAATATGAGCCCATACCCAGCTATAAATCTGAACAGCATCACTCAAATAAGTTGGGTTAAGCGTACTTTGATAAATAAGGCAGGCTACTTTACCCAGGCTATTGTTTGATAACGCCTCTTTATCAATGGTTTGACCCGCAGGTGTCATATTGGGCTGTTGCTCCCAAATCCCTCCGCCATTGTATTGCGTATCCCATCCGCGCGAAAAAGCAAAATTGAACCCATATTCGGCCTGGGTAAGGAAATTGCTATTCCCGGTCATCTGATACCCCCTGATCAGTGCCAGCGAGAACCAACCGATATCATCGTTCCAACCGTCCCAGCTCCATGGCGGCGGGGTATTGGCCAGCCAGGTGGTAAGCAAGTTATTGATGAGTGTTTTGGTAGCCGGGTCGCCGGTACGCTCGTAATCATCCTCAGCTACAAGAATGTCTAATGAAGCAACCCATGTACCGTCAGCAGTACTGCTGCTGATAGATTGCTTATAATACGTTTGCCCACCGGAATTCACCAGGAACGCGCTGTTATAGCCACTAAAGGCTGCATCAGCATTGCCAGGGTTGACGACATTAGTGTTGTGCATGCCCGCTTTGCTGGCGGCAGTTGTTGGCGGGGCATTGGTTTGGGCCTCTTCCGTTTTTTTGCAGCCGGATAGCATTACCGCTGCCGCTACCATAAAGCCCGTTGAGATCCGTAATACATTACTTTTGGTTAGATACTTCTTTTTCATAAATTTTCATTTAGGTTTATAAATTGGTTTATATAAATTCTTCTGGTCAGATGACGGTTTAGTAGCATACCATTCCTGAATGAAGAGCATCCATCATCCAAGAGTATTTTCAATAAATAGATCTGTTGTTTATAATTGGCCGGGCTGTTTCAGCTCCAGGCAAGACAAAGATGCCTTACTTATTAATTAAGAAGTTTGTCAAAACATGCATACTTTTTTACATGATATACATATTATCATACACAAATAATTAGTGCTATTAATCTGGCTGTCTTGCAAATAACATTTAGCTTATTTATTGTATTTTCGTTTTATGCATCACCTCGTTATCCAATTAACCATTCTTGTGGCTGTCATACTGTTTATTGTAATGCTGGCCCAAAAAATAAAGATCGCCTACCCTATTTTGCTGGTATTAGCCGGTTTACCACTTGGGTTTGTACCGGCACTCAATGGGATAGAAATAAAACCTGACCTGATATTTGTGATCTTTCTCCCCCCGTTACTCTACGAGGCTGCCTGGTATACATCATGGAAAGACCTGTGGAAATGGCGCAGGGTTATCATCAGTTTTGCTTTCCCTATAGTTATCATTACCTCATGCGTGGTGGCATTTGTTTCATCAGCTTTAATACCCGGGTTTACTTTAGCCACAGGTTTTTTGTTGGGTGGGATAATTTCACCTCCGGATGCGGTTTCGGCTTCGGCTATCTTAAAAAACATCAAAGTGCCCAAACGCTTTGTTACCATAGTTGAAGGTGAAAGCCTCATGAATGATGCCTCCAGTTTGGTGATATTCAGGTTTGCACTGGCCGCTGTTGCTACCGGCAGTTTTGTTTTTAGCCATGCCGCCACCAGCTTCGTGTTGGTGATTGTGATGGGGATACTAATAGGGATTGCAGTTGGATTAGTATTTTACGCCATACACAAGTGGCTGCCAACTACCACTAACATTGATATTGTGCTTACATTTATTACTCCTTATGCTATGTATATGATAGCCGAGGAGTTTAATTTTTCGGGCGTACTGGCGGTGGTGAGCGGTGGATTGTTCCTGTCGATAAGGCGGCACGAATTTTTGAGCAACCGAAGCCGATTGCAGGGCGTTAACGTGTGGGAGGCCGTGGCTTTTGTACTGAATGGATTTGTATTTATATTAATAGGCATTGAACTACCTGTAATTATTAAAGAATTGGGGCCTGGTGGTTTGCAACCCGCGATCATATACAGCTTGATAATTACCGGGGTTTTGATAGTAACCCGTTTTGCCAGCACCTTTGGCGCAACTGTATTTACCATTTTTATGGGCCGTTTTATTACCGTGCAAGACAGGAGCCCTGGCTGGAGAGCACCTATACTGCTTGGCTGGACAGGCATGCGTGGTGTAGTATCACTAGCTGCGGCATTGAGCATACCTGTTACATTATCTTCGGGCGCTGCATTCCCTAACCGCGATATCATCCTGTTCATCACCTTTACGGTTATTCTTGTTACACTGGTTTTACAGGGCCTTACATTACCGGCCCTTGTACGATTGGTGAATATGCCCGACCCTGATTATACGATCTCCATGGAGCAGCAAAAACAGCTGATCCGCAAAAAGCTCTCCGGCCTTTCACTGCAAATATTACAGGATAAATACCCTGATCAATTAGCTGGGAATGAAATGCTGAGATCGGTCCAAATTAAATTAGCTGCGGATATGACCTTGTTAAAGGATTGGGAAAAGGAAGATGGTGTGGCACGTGCCGATGCTTTTTACAAAGATTACAGGGAAGTTATGGCTGATATTATGCAGGAACAGCGAAACCTGTTAAAAACCATGAATAAAAAAGATAACATCAGCGATGAACTCATCAGGCATCAATTAGACCTGCTCGATCTGGAAGAAGAAAAAATGAGGCAGCATTTTGCATACGACGAAGAATGAGCCTCATTTAATTTCTTTAATGACCTGTTATCAGGCCCAATTAAAATCTACTTCCCTATTATTCAGCTTCCATTTTTCAGATTGAAGAGTATCCATCCAATCCAAAGGTTCACCCAGTGGCTGAACTGTGGCGGCGTGAGCGAATGCTTGTTTTACAGCTTTTTTTTGCACTTCGCCCATTGCTTCAGATTGACCGGAAACGAAGAGCGGCGCACCGCTTTCAGCCAGTAATTGAAGCCATTGTTTGTTTCTATCCCACGCTATATCAGTGGTAATACCAACGCAATCGCCATCTACCGCGTAAAATTTATTGTGCTGCGGCAAGCGGAATGCCAGGGTATTCACCCCCATTTTGCGTGTCCTGTCCCATTCATGTCCGCTGGTATCATCGCCAATGCGGCACATCTCAAACAACCCGGCACTCAGGTGGCTCATGGTGTTACAACCTATTACGTATATACCGTCATCGGCAGCTTCACGTATATTGCGATACAGGTCGAGTATGATCTCGGCAGTTGTTTTACTCCTGTCATTAAAATTCCAGCCTGGCGATGTGATGGAATCCTTCATACCAGAACCCCAGCGCCCGGTAATATCATAGGTACTGAAATCATGCTTCACCATTTCATAACCCCATTGTTTGTACACATCAAAGTTGTGTTTAATGCGTTCAACATTTTCAGGGATGGTTGGGTCAAGCACCGGGTTGCGCGGGTCATCCCTGCCGGGAATCTTTGGCGCCAGCAGGCTTGCCTTTTCATTGTGACGGGCACAAAGCGGGCGCATCCATAATCCGGGGCGCATACCCAGCTTTTTAATCTCATCGCCCAGCAGGTGCATGTCTTTAAACTTATCGTTAGGTTTCGAGAAATCATCATTCCAGCCGCCATCACCCGGCAATAAAGGTGAATAAGTGGCCCACCCTGCATCAATTACTGAAAATGGTTTGTTGCTGGTATTGGTAACCAATTCGGCCATCATGGCGGTAGTTTTCTTTATCAGATCGAATGAATTATTGCCATAGGCAAAATACCAGTCGTTAATACCGTAGATGGGCTGTTTGGGCAAGCGCGGCTTTTCGCACATGATGCCGCAAAACCTATGGTCAGTGTAAAATGCGTTCTCGCCTGCTTTGCTGCTGGCAGTAACAATATCGGCAGCATGTAAAGTGCGATTACCCAGCAATACGCCGTTACCACCCGAATGCGTATCTAAAGTAAGCTCCAAACTATCATCACCCAACCCCCACCAGCAGACACTGTTAGCACCGGTTTTTACACCAAAGCAGGCTGTTTGTTTAGCGTCATAAATGAGAACATACCATGGATTTTTAATCCCTGCCCTATCTGTTTTCCATTGCAGATCGCCATATGAACGCTCCCAATGATCGCCCAGAAATTTGGCAGTTGATGAGATATGGTGTTTCCATTTTAATCTAACTGCATTCAATTGCTGTGTTGGTGAAGTAACATAAACACCTTTGGCATTGCCGTTGTTTGTTACCTTCACCTCAATATCCTTATAGCTAAAAACAGCCCCATTAGTACTATTCATCTTAAACCATTCATCGCCTGACTGTGCCCAAACTTCATCAGGAGTATTTATGGTTATTGTTTGGGCCGATGTTGCGTAAGTAAGCCTGCTTAATAAAATAGCTGTTGTGGTAGTTGCTGAAAGTTTTAAAAAATGTCGCCTTTGCATGGTGATGTAATTGGGGTATACTATTTCTTATTTAAAGCCTCATTAATTGCTTTTACAGCAAGTGGCTCCATTACTTTATAACCATTAAGGTTTGGGTGTAGGCCATCTTTTGACAGATTTGCAGGTAACCCTTTTCTCGCATCGGCCATAGCTGTAAAATAATCAAGATAAGTTATGCCGTTTTTAACGGCATAGGTTTTCAGCAGATCGTTAAGAGCCGCAACTTGTGGTACAGGATCAATAGCCGGACGCCATGGTATCACAAAGGCCGGCAATACTGATGAAATAACTACTTTAATATGGTTTGCCTTTGCTAGCTCAGCCATTGAAACAATGTTCCCGAATATATCTTCCAACTTTTCGGGCCCGTTGTTTTGGGCGATGTCATTTATACCAGCTAATATTACTACTGCATCCGGCTTTAAATTGATCACATCCTGGCGAAAACGCAGCAGCATTTGCCCGGTTGTTTGCCCGCTGATGCCACGGTTGAGATAAGGTCTGGTATTAAAAAATGTAGAATCGTTGTTTAGCCAGAACTCGGTGATCGAGTCGCCCATATACACCACTCTTTTCTTACCAGCGACAGGTGGCGGCACTTTGCTGTTTACATCCCGGTATTTGTTTAAATTGGGCCAGTCCTGCGCTTTAGCTGCGCCAATGGTAAATAGCAATACAAGTGCCGTTAAGATTCTTTTCATCATAATTTGGTAAATTGGTTCTGCAAGTTGCTAAAAAAGTTTTGCTAAATCGATGTTAAATTTATTTTTCAAATAACCTTAATAAATCAATCTGCGGGCTTGTCAAATCATGCATATTTTTTGACATACAGTGCTTTTATTATTTCAGCACTAAATTATTTCGACATATAAGTTCATTTTTGAGTATATATGTATCTGATCAGTATACAAAAAGAAATAAGTGCTCATTTTGATACTGAAAAAACCAATTATTAAACGGGTACCTGCTGAATAAAAATTTATTGGATTGCAAAAATGAAAGCCATGACTTTTGAAATTTTCATTGCCCGGCTTTCAATAACGATTACTAATATAAATGGAAATTAAATATCAGTTTGGATTGAAGGGTTATTATATTAAATCACTACTCTTTTTAATCTTAATTATCTTTTTAAAACCTCCTGCTCTTTTCGCCCAGGCCTATCCTTATAAATTTAAATACCTTACAGTTGATGAAGGTCTATCACATACCGACGCGAATGATATAGCGCAAGACAAACAAGGCTATATCTGGATTGCAACCTATTTTGGGCTCGACAGATACGATGGCTATACCGTTAACCGGTATTATAACAATAATGTACCGCTAAAAAATGCTTTTAAAAACCGTATCAGGTGTATCTATCCGGATGAGAACGGCAATATATGGCTTAGCACGGAAGATGGATTACAATGTTTTGATGTACGTTCGGAAAAATATATTGATTTTAATGATGCAAGAAAAACAATCCCAACGTTCGAAAAATTATATAAGCCAAAGGGTGAATTACTCTATGGCCTCTTCGGCGGGCAAATAAAATGTTATACCGTAAAGGACACTTCAATTACGGAACAAGAATTAAGCATACCGCAGGGTGTGCAATTTTATGACATAGCTGCCGATAATAATGGTATTCTGTACCTATCAAGCAATAAAGGCCTTTGGATACTGGATAAGCATAACAAATTTGAAAAAATAGTTGTAACCGGTCCTTCTTCGCAAAGTATTTCGAGGCTCTATTTTGATAAAAGGAATAACCTGCTCATATCATTCCATAACAGGGCGTTCTTCACCATTAAAAAAACATCTGGCAATGGCGCTGTATCCCTGGATGTCGTTAAACAATTTACCTGTGCAGATAATAACGACATTAAGAACATTGCCGAAGACAGCAGATCGGATTACTGGATAAATGATGGTGCCAACCTTTTACGACTCGATAATGATCTCAATCTTATCCAAACCATAAATAACCATGACGCCCGGCATAGTTTAAACTCAAACTCATTATCCAAAATATTTATTGATCGCTCCGAATGTTTGTGGATTTGTACTTTTGGCGGCGGGGTTAATTACTGTGATCTGAACGAAAAGTTGTTTTACACGCTGCAGCATAATGCTGAAATCCCAAATTCACTGGCGGGTAATCATATCCGCTCTGTGCTGGAAGATGGCGACAACCTTTGGATAGGCACTACTGCAAACGGATTAAACCTCTACAATTTAAAAACACAGAAATTCAATTATTACAATACCTATAATTCGCCGGTAAAACTAAAAAACGATGTGATAACCTCACTGGCGTTTGATAACGACAGGAATTTATGGATAGGCAATAATACAGGCATTGAAATACTTAAACCCGACAGAAAAACACTGTTGCAGCCTGCCGGTTATGAAACATTCCCGACCTATGTAATTGAAACTTTAGTAAAAGACTGTTTCGGGAACATGTGGTTTGGTAACCACATAGATAGCTTTGGTGTAATATGGAAAGACGATAAAAATTATTACCACGTAAAATATTACGGTGAAGGTTATTTTATTTTGGCTGATAAGAATAATCCTCAATTATTTGTTTCTAGCACCCATGGATTAAAGCAGCTTACCATTGATAAACAGGGTAATATAATTAAGAGCTTTACTTATCACGCGTCTTCGCAAGCCAATTCATTAAGTTCCGATTACACCTACCCTATCTGTAAACAAAACGATAGCACCTATTGGATCGGCACCATTGGCGGAGGGCTTGACCGTCTTTCACTTGGAACCAATAACGCTTATAGTATAAAAAACTACGGCAGTGCTTATGGTGTATTTAATGACGTGGAAACCCTGGAAATAGATAATGTTGGCAATTTATGGATGGGTGGTAACGGACTGGAATGCCTGAATCCCGAAACAGGTAAATTAATACGATATGATAAAAATGATGGCCTGCAGGGCAATAGTTTTAAGGTAGGCGCATCTTATAAAGGTGCAGATGGCAGGTTATATTTCGGCGGAATAAACGGGCTGAATTATTTTTATCCTGACCAAATCCGAGCCAATAACGTTGCCGCAAAACCTATCTTAACCGATGTATTGGTCAATAACCAAAAACCTGTTTTAGGCGAGCATGATTCAACACAGAACTCAATAAGTCAGGCCATCAGCTATAGTAAACAATTAACGCTTAGCTATCTGCAAAATAACTTCGTCATTTTTTTTTCCTCAATGCATTTTGCCAACCCTTTAAAATGTAAGTATCGCTATAAACTTACCGGCTTTGATAAGGATTGGAGATATACCGACGGCAAAAACCCAAGCGCGGCCTATAGCAATCTCGATTACAACAATTACCGGTTTATGGTGCAGGCAACCAACAATGATGGCATATGGAGCGATAACAACGCTGAAATAGGCATTACCATTACTCCTCCGTGGTGGAAATCAAACACAGCCAAATTTATTTATGCCTTATTGCTCCTATCCGTATTGTCGGGAATTTACATTTACCAGGCTCGCTGGTACCGGCTGAAACGGGAGATAGAAGTAAGCGCAGTTAATGAAAAGAAGCGGGAGGAAATGCATAAACAGCGTGAGGAACTTTATCAACAACAATTAATGTTCTTCACTAATATCTCGCATGAATTCCGTACACCGCTTACGCTGATACTCGGCCCGCTGGAAAGCCTCATTGGTGAGAATAAAAATACGGTACTGGATAATTCTTATCAATTGATGTTGAGGAACGCTAAGCGATTGATGAACCTGATAAGTGAGCTGATGAACTTTAAAAAGGTTGCCGATAGTGTTATAAAACTACAGGTGCAACCACTGGTAATTAACCAATTTTGTGATGACCTGGTTGCTGAATTTAAGAACCTGGCCATCAGTAAGGATATCGACTTTAAGCTACTCAACAATGCACGCACGAAGCTGAATGGTCAATTAACGGGCATGTTTGATATACAGGTACTCGAAAAAATTCTGTTTAATCTGCTGAACAATTCATTTAAATATACTGATATTAATGGGAAAGTAACTTTTGAAGTTTTCTTTGACTTTAACATTTTTAAACCATCTTTTGCTACCGGATTTCAATTACTAAATGAAAATTTCCGGGCCGAAAAATACATCTATTTCCGTGTAGCTGATTCAGGAATTGGTATTTCAGGCGATTCAATAACAAGGATATTTGACCGCTATTACCGTATAAGCCGGAATCATTTAGGCTCAGGTGTTGGACTGGCACTGGTTAAAAGCCTTACACAATTACACAAAGGAGATATTTATGTTTATAGCGAACGCTATAAGGGTACAGAAATCATAATCGGGATACCATGGGGAGAAGAGAATTATACCGAATCGGAAAAAATACTGTCAGGAAGCGAATTGGAACCATTGCTGGAGGTTATCGATAATTCTATACTCTCGCCCTTACCGGATCATGAAAACAACAAGCAAGCTATCAGCACAAAAGCAAATAAACATATTTTAATTGTTGATGATAACCAGGAACTACGTGTATTTTTAAAACAGGTATTTGAAAAACACTACTACATTTATGAAGCTGAAGATGGCAACAAAGGATTGGAAGTTGCTGCCGAAAAAATTCCTGACCTGATCATAAGTGATGTAATGATGCCGGGGATGAATGGTATTGAGTTTTGTAAACTGATAAAAGAAAGATTTGAAACCAGGCATATACCATTCATCATCTTATCTGCAAAAGATGCGCTGGACACCAAAATTGAGGGGATGGAATCAGGCGCGGATTATTATTTTGCCAAACCATTAAGCATTGATCTTTTGCTGCTGACTGTTCATAATATATTTGAACAGGGTGAAATACTTAAACAGCGATATACAAACGATTACCTGTCGGAAGCAACAGAACTTGTACATTCAGAAAAGGACAAGGAATTTTTTAACAAGCTTTTAAAACTTATTGAGGATAATATACAGGACATTGACCTCGATGTCGACTTTTTGTGCAAGCACCTGTATATAAGCCGTACTAAACTATATCAAAAAATAAAAAGCATATCGGATCAATCCGTTGGTGAATTTATACGAACCATCCGCTTGAAAAAATCAATTCATATAATGACACATGAAGATGTTGCCATGAATGAAGTTGCAGATAGAGTTGGTTTGCAAAGCAGTTCTAATTTTTCAAGGGCGTTTAAGAAAGAATATGGTAAATCCCCTTTGCAGTTTATGCAGGCACTAAAAAAGAGCACGGTATAAACTACAAGGAGATACCAAATTATGCAATCGTTGCTGAGGGCCTAA
>Ga0206832_10004_pt2 | contig 33265 bp, 25 predicted proteins | sample Alteio_BWOrgCont_74_FD_152896 | JGI IMG/M metagenome (GOLD analysis project Ga0206832, IMG submission 152896) | Enriched cells from forest soil in Barre Woods Harvard Forest LTER site, Petersham, Massachusetts, United States -... | ecosystem: Environmental > Terrestrial > Soil > Temperate forest >... | reverse complement strand
TCCAGATTCCTGCTGTCAGCCGTGGCGCGGCGGTGGGTGATTTCGACAACGACGGCGATCTCGATATTCTGATCAGCAACAACGGCGGACCGGCTCAGCTGCTTCGCAACGATGGCGGCAATGCCAACCACTGGCTGCAGATTCTTTTGATCGGCACGCGTTCGAATCGCGATGGAGTGGGCGCCCGCCTGAAAGTTGTCTCAGGCGATCTGACACTCTACGAGCAAAAGAAGGGCGGGATGAGCTACCAATCGGCTCAAGACCCACGGCTCCATTTCGGACTCGGAAATCGCACCAAGATCGATCTGATTGAGATTCGGTGGCCTAGCGGCAGCGTGACCAGACTGACCGATCTAGCCAGTGATCAAATCCTGGCAGTTAAAGAAGGCACCGGATTGGTCAAGTACTCATTCCCGCACGTGCCGATGCCGACCCGGTGAGGCCGGTCAGCAAAGTGGGGCAGGCGCTTCCGCCTGCCAAGTCGTGAAGATCACTGGTCCGGCTTATCCCGACCACCCGCATATCCCGCATGCCCACTGCCCTCAGAACCGATTCGCGCAGCCTCCTGACGATTCAACTCTGCCAGAACAGCAAGCGCCTCACGAGCTTTTTCCACCTCCCCGGCGCGCCGGTATGCAGTAGCCAGAGCAGAATACACTGCCCGGTTGCGCGGGTCCAGCCGCTTCGCGGATTCCAGCTGCGCAATGGCTTCCTCAACCCGCTCGCGCGCCAGATAGATCCTGCCCAACGCGATATGCGCGCTCGAATAACCGGGACGCGCGGCCACAGCTTTTTCGAGCGCCTCCTGCGCTTCGCGGAACTCGTTCGGAGTTGCCGGCGTCGCACCGGCGCGAAGTAGAGCTTCTCCCAGCATCGTCAGAAGAATGTAGTGACCATGGCCTTCGGAAATCCCCTGGCGCGCCGTTCGGATCACTTTCTGAACATCTCCGGACAAAAAGGCCTGTTGGGCCGTCGCGATATAAGCAATGTCGGTGTCGGGCGAAAGTCTGCGCGCGAGTTCGAAATCCTGAGTCGCAAGCTCCCGATCATCCATCTGGGATCGCAAGAGCCCTCGCTCGAAATGCAGGCGCGCGGATTCCGGCAAGTTTCCGATGCCGATATCGAGCACCTGAATTCCCAGCTCGTGGAACCCTTCATCCAAACACGCCTCGGAAACCAAAAGATAGAGCTTCTCGTTTCTCGGCGTGAGCCTGGCCGCGTCTCGCAGCGCCTTTAGTGCCGGCTCTGGTTGATGATCGCCAATCATGGCCTGTGCTAGCAGGTTATCTACATCGGCGGAAGATTGTGCGCCACTGAGGTGGGTGAGAATTTGAATGGCTTGCTTAAATTCCCGCGTTCCTACATAGCAAAGCGCCAGGTTGAACTCCAGCGCGAATGTTTCGGCCACGTGACCGCGAGCAGAAATGAAGTGAGGAATGGCCTGTTGGAATTGACCTGCTTTTGTCAGAGTTATTCCAGCGCGTAGATCGTTCTCGGCCTGCTCATCAGTTTGCTGCGAATACAAACAACCCGCGGCCAGCACTGCCAGACCGATTCGAAGAACTCTCATGCTCTACTTCCAGCCTTGACCCTCGGTGAGGGTAACATAGCGATCGATCGGCAGATCGTTAAACCGTTCCACGGCACCTCCTGGCTCGGGCCATTTTACTTCCAACCAATCGATCTTCGCCGTTTGCCGGAGTCCCAGCACCATGCGTGGATCATGAGACGAAAGAAAGCTGCCCCCGCCAACCTTTACGCGGCGGCACTTCAGCGTGCCGGCCTGATAGCTGACAATGGCGCCCACCGCATCCACATTCGCCTTGCGTCCAATCAACCGGACCCCCAACCAGTGATTCCGCGTTCCCACTGTGTTTCGCAACAGCATTGGCGGGCCGTCGTTCACGGTGACCAGAACATCCACCGCGCCGTCGTTGTCGAAATCGCCCAAAGCCAGTCCTCGGCCGGCCAGTCCTTTCTGAAAAGCAGGTCCGGCCTGAGCGGTGACGTTTTTCCACTGAGAGCCCGTATTCTGAAACAGCACCATCGGCATTCGATAATCCACGGATGGCGTATACAGCTTGACATTGGTATCGGGATGGCCGTTGCATAGGAGGAGATCGAGATTTCCGTCGTTGTCGAAATCGAAAAACTTCAGTCCCCACCCGCTGAGCAGCTTGGTGGCCGCGGCGATCCCGGACGGAATGGCCATGTCGTCGAAGGTCTCATCCCCGTTGTTGCGATAAAGCGAGTACGATTCGTGATCGATATTGGCGACGAACAGATCCACCTTGCCGTCTTCGTTGTAATCGGCCGCGTCCACGCCCATCCCGGAACGGGCCGCGCCGAATGAGTTATAGGCTACCCCCGCGATCAAAGCGATTTCTTCGAACTTACCCTTTCCGCGATTCGCGAACAGGCTGTTGGGCAGGCCGTCGTTGCTCACGAAAAGATCCATCAGGCCGTCGCTGTTGATGTCCGCGGCAACCACGCCCCACGCCCGCGTCAGCGTCCCCGCGATTCCGGATTCTTTGCTGACGTCGGTGAAAGTGCCATCGCCGTTGTTATGGAACAGCCAACAAGTGGAGGGTTTGACAACACTCGGACTACAGTAATAATGCGCGCCGGTATCGCGGTTCCCGCAGAAAACCGCCTTCGATTTATCAAAATCACCGAAGCGGCAGACGAAAAGATCCAGCCGGCCGTCGTTGTCGTAATCAAACCAAACCGCGCTGCTGCTCCAACCGGGCGCCGCGACACCTGCTTTTTCGGTAACGTCGGTGAATGTACCATCGCCGTTGTTGCGATAAAGAATGCTGCGCGGGTACTGCGTCACATAAAGATCCGGAAGACCATCGCCGTTGAAGTCGCCCACGGCGACGCCCATCCCGTAGGCGCTGCCCCGCACGCCGGCTTTCTCGGTGACATCCGTGAAAGTACCGTCGCGGTTGTTGCGGTAGAGCGCATTGCTCAACGGCGTGGACGGCGAGAAGAAATCGCACGGGCCGCTGTTGACCAGGTAGATATCCATCCATCCATCGTTGTCGTAGTCGAGGAACGCGCAGCCCGATCCGATAGTTTCCGGAACATACATCTTCGTCGACAGCCCGGCCACATGCTTCCATTGAATGCCGGTCCGAGCCGGGGGGATCTCCTCAAAAAACGGCGCGGCATTCGTCGCCGGAGCAGCCCAGCCTGCGGCCGAGCTGCACAACAACTGCAGGAAGCGGCGCCTTGCCAGCGAATCCGCCATCAGCGAACCGGGCGGCCATCGGCGCCCGTAGCCTTGTGCCCCTGTGCGGCCGCGGTTTGATCCCTTAGCGTAATCTGGCGCGCGGCTTGCTCTTTATTGCCGGTGCGCTCGTACGCGATGGCGAGCTGATAATGTCCGGAAGGGTCTTCGGGTTCCATACGCACATAGGTCTCGAGCGGTGAAATCGCTTCCGCGAATTTTCTAGCCGAGGTTAGCGAAATCCCCCAAGCGAGATACGCCTCCGAGAATCCAACATCGAGAGTAGAAGCACGCGAAAAATGTTGGGCGGCGTCATCCCACTGGCCTGCCCGCCGCGACAGTTCGCCAAGTATGAACTCGGCGGACGCGTTGCGCGGATCCACCTGAAGCTCTTTCAGAAACTCCGCGCGAGCCTCGTCCACCGGGCCAGTCTCGCCTGCCTTCGAAAGCAAGACCTGGCCCAACCGGTAATGAATGCGGGGCGCCGCGGGATTCTGTTCGAGAATAGCTCTGTAGATTCCGGCGGCTTCATCCCATGCGCCGCGCGATTCAAAAGCCTCCGCTTCCAGCATGCGTGCCTGCGCCGACGCCGGCGCTTTCGCGGCTAGCTCTTGCGATGTTCGGCTGGCCAGCTCGGAAAAGTAGTGCACGGTGACGTACAAGACCTCCGGATCGTCCGGGAAGTCGCGCTTGAGTAGCACTAACGCGGAGATTGCGGAGGGTTTTCGATCCAGGGCCATGGCACAACGCGCCTGCGCCATAGCGGCATGGTACTTGAGTTGTTTATCGCTCAAATGCGGCGTAGAGCGCTCCAGCACCGGCAATGCTTCCTTGCATCGCCCCTGCTCTACCAGCTCGATGGCGTGTTGGGTGGAGGCCGGAGTGTCGGCCGCCGCGGGCTTGCCAGCCGTCTGCGCGCTGGCCATGATGGGACAAGCGAATAGAAACAGCAGTGAACTGCCATTTGAAAGATTTCTCAAACCTTACCGCCTCATTCTTGACAGGTATTAGATGGCCCTCGGCATCCCCTATACGTTGCGTCTATGACATTCCAACTTATCGCTTAATACATCCTATCCGATACTGTAAGCGGTAGCAAACAGATTACAAAAACACCTTGACTCCATTAATGTTTCATGAGAATATTGGTCACTGTACCCGGATGTAAGCGCTTACTTGGGAGGGTTTCTTACATGCTGTCTGCGAGAAGTATCGAGCTCTTCAATAGAGCAACCAGTTTGCTCTGTACGGCCGCTGCGCTGGTGTTTTTGGCTGCGCTGATGGTTGTCCCGAGCGCTTACGCCCAGTCCTCCCAGGGCTCCGTGAGTATCACGGTCATCGATCCCGGAGGCGCCACTATTCCTGGCGCCACGTTGGAACTTCGCGATCTCGGCACCAACGATCAGCGGACCGCTACAACCACGGACGGTGGTACCTATCGCTTCGTCGATCTGAACAACGGCAATTACGCTTTGTCGGTCTCCAAAGAAGGTTTTTCGAAAGAAGTAGTCTCCCCCATCCTGGTGCAGGTCGCGCGTGTCACTGATATATCCGTGACATTGAAAGTCGGCGCGCTCAACCAAACCGTGGAAGTGAGCGGTGAAGGCGTGACCGTTCTGGAAACTTCGTCGAATATGATCGGGACCACCATCGACATGAAGCAAATCGAAGATCTGCCGCTGGGCGGTCGCGATCTGACTCAGTTGTCGTTTCTGACCCCGGGCTACAACGGTACGTGGAATGGACTCCCCTCCATCGATCAGGGCAACAATATCGATGGCGTCATCGGCAGCCCGACGCGCATGAAGTTCACCGGGAACGCGCAGCCCGTGGTGTCCGCTCGTTTGGAAGATATCGGCGAGATGACCGTGCAAACCGACCAGCTGGATCTGGATCAAGGTTTTGGTCAAGCCACGATGCAGATCAACTTCATTACCCGGCGCGGCACCAATGCGTTTCATGGACGCGTTTATGAAGATTTTCGAAATGCGGATCTCAACGCGAACTCCTGGGCCAACAATGGCTATGGCATCCAGCGGCCGCCTCTCATCCTCAATGATTTTGGCGGGAGCGTGGGAGGGCCGGTTATCAAGAACAAGCTGTTCTTCTTCGGAAGCTTCAGCATGTCCAAGTCGCCCGGAACTATTCCTACCAGCCAAACGGTGCTTCTGCCGGCGGCGCAACAGGGCAACTTCCAGTACGTTGGAACGGACGGCAGCACGCACACCGTTAATGTCCTGAACCTGGCGCATAGCTTCAATTCCGCGCTTCCGGGTACCATCAATCCGACCATCGCAAGCGAGCTGGCGGGGGTGAATGGCGCGCTGAAGTATGGCTCTATTTCCGGCCTCTCCGATCCCAACCTCGCGACTCTGAACTGGGTGCAGCCATCCCCAACCACGTTCTACTACCCGACGTTCCGCATCGATTACAACGCCACTGACAAGCAGCGCTTGCATCTGGCCTTCAACGAGACTAAAGAAATCCAGCCGGCCGTCTCGCCGGCGTACCTCCCGGGACCCGCCTATTCAGATCAGATCGCCGGCACCAAGAACAATAACTACACAGCCTCGTTCGGATGGGATTGGATCATATCTCCCACGGTGGTCAATGAGTTCAAGGGAGGTTTCCTCTACAATGCGGTCTGGTACGCGTACAACGCGGCGCCGCTCTACGTTACATCCATTGGACTGGTCAACTGGGGCATCGCGCAATCGGGCCAGAATTTCAATTTGGGTATCAACACTTACTATCCCGTCTTCAATGCGTCGGACTCGGTAAGCTGGCAGAAGGAGAAGCACAACATCAAGTTCGGCTTCTCCTGGTGGCGTGAGCAGGATCATTATTACAACGCACCGGCCGGTTGGCCCACCTACAACTTCGGGCTGGCCAACGGCGACCCGGCTCTGGCCGCTTTCTCTAATTCCGGATCGTCGGCCACGTTGCCCAACGCCAGTTCCGCTCAGCTTGCCGAAGCCGAGCAGTTGTACGCCGTCCTCACTGGACGTTTGTCAGGTGTGAACGGCCAGTACGGCGTGGATCCGTCAACGAAATCCTACATTCAGAAGCCCGGCAGCTCCTATAATCTGGACGAGCTAATCGGGGCTTGGGGATTGTTCGCGCAGGATTCCTTCCGCATCCGCCCGAATTTGACCATTAACTACGGCCTTCGCTGGGACTTCACCGGTGACGATCACGACCTCACCAGCGAATACTCCGGCGCAACGCCGGCGGCGATCTACGGTCCAACGCCAATTGGCGATCTTTTTGCGCCGGGTGTCTTGGGTAGCAACACAAATCCAGTGCTGGTGGCACGCCCGCACCAATACCAACCCTGGAACGTCAGCCCGCAACCTACTATCGGCCTCGCTTGGTCGCCCGATTTCAAGGATGGCTTCCTCGGAAAACTGACCGGCAGCCACAAGACCGTCATTCGCACCGGCTATTCGCTCCGGCGCTTTACCGAACCGCAGCAATATTTCTGGAACCAAGCCACCAACTATGGCTCGTTCTATTATCAGAACTTCAACCTTTATTCGAACAACACCGGCACCACCGGATCGTTCGCTCCCGGCTCTCTTTCCTTGGGCCAGCCGTTGCCGCCGTACGCCTTCAATCCTGCCGCGTATTCGCCCACCAATCCAGAAGCGAATGCCACCTTCGAATCCCTGACGTATCTCGGAAACGATGTCAATGGTTTGAATCCGAATATTGCTCAGCCCTATACGCAATCGTGGAACTTCGGCATCCAGCGCGAACTGCCGGGGGCTGCGGTGCTGGAAGTCCGTTATAACGGCAGCCACACCATCCATCAATGGCTCTCTGAGGACACCAACGAAGTCAACGTGTTTGAGAACGGATTCCTCACCCAGTTTCAGGCCGCGCAACAAAATCTCAAGATTAACCAGCAACACAACATCAGTTCGTTTGCCGACAACGGGTACGCTGGCCAGACTCAGACCCCGATTTTCAATGCCGCGTTTGCCGGGGAAAATTCCGGAGGCACCGGCGTGCCGTTTGCCGACTACGGCAACACCAACTTCATTAACTACTTGAACACCGGACAAGTGGGAGCTTTCGCGAACATTCTGGCAGGCGCTAACTACAATCCTCAGTATTTTTGCAACCTGGTTGGTTCCAGCTTCAAGCCTTGTCTAACGAATGCCGGATTCACCGGAAAGGGCGCCGGCTATCCAATCAATTTCTTCCAGACCAATCCCTACTCGGCCGGCCAGCCCGTTTATTACATGGATTCGAATGGCTACTCGAATTACAACGCGCTGCAAGTGGATTACCGGCAGAAGCCCTGGCATGGTCTTCAATTTGACGCCAACTACACCTGGAGCCACACGCTGGGCCTGGCTACGCCCAACAATTGGACGAGTCAGTCTACGCAGTACACGCTGCGAGATATGCGAGATGCCTACGGCCCCACATTGTTCGACCTTCACGACGTGATTCATGCCAATGGAACCTACGATCTTCCGTTTGGCAAAGGCCGGCAGTTTCTCAACCACGGTGGCGTCACCAATGCGATTTTAGGCGGCTGGACCTTGGGCGATATCTTCACCTTCCAGACTGGCGCGCCGATGGTCATCCTGGGCGGCAATGAGACATTTAACGATTATGGCGACGGCGGCGTGATTCTCAACGGAGTCACGCGGTCTCAACTGCAGAGTTCAGTCGGCGTCTATTCAGTGGGCAACGCAGGGTACGTGAACGCCCTCAATCCCACGTATATCACTCCGGGGGTCGGCGCCAATACCTCCTATCTCAGACCCAACACGACGGCCGGCACATTCGGCCAGATTTTCTACATGTACGGGCCGCATCAAACCTATAACGATATGTCGCTGTCCAAACGGATCGCGATCACAGAGAGGGTACGATTCGTCTTGCAAGGGGAGTTTCTCAACGCCTTCAACCACCCTGTGTTCGCCTTCAATACCGGCGCAGGCGCCAACAACCTGCAGTCGCCCAACTTCGGGACTGCTTACAACAGCAACAATCCTCGAAATATCGAACTGCGGGCGAACATCGAGTTTTGAGGGGGACGTAGCCGAGCCGCGACCGCGAGGGAGCGATACCAGGAGTGCCGCTAGCTCTTGAGTTCGGATAGCGCTTCCTTCCGGTCGCGGCTCGGTTCTTCCGCGCACCGAGTCTTCAGGGAGGGCCCGTCATAAGACGGCAACCTCGATATGATACAAGTGACACTTGGATTGCATCCTCACGCTTGATATCGGCAGTTCATCCGCACGAGCACTCTTGTTCGGGACGAACGGTCAAGAAGTCCCAGGTTTCGAATCCCATGTTCCTTATCAGGCGAGTACCAGCGAAGCCGGTGGCTGGGAAATTGGCGCTGCGGAATTGACCGGGATCGCCGCGCAGGCGCTGGATCCAATCTGCTCCCAGATGCGCTCCAGCAAAATAAGGCCGGCGGCCGTTGCAATCGACACATTCTGGCACAGCATCCTGGGCGTGGCGGCGGACGGCAAAGCGGTTACGCCGGTTCTGCACCCATTCGACTCGCGTAGCGCAGAAGCGGCGAAAGAGCTGGCGCGGCGTGTTGATAACGCCCGCCAGCACAGCCGCACTGGATGTGTGCTGCATCCGAGTTATCCACCGGCGAAGCTGCTGTGGCTTTCGGAAACACAACCGGATGCTTTTCGCGCCGCAACGCGTTGGATGAGTTTTGGCGAGTATCTGTTTCTGGAGCTGTTCGGAAGGGCTGCGTGCTCAACTTCCATGATTTCCGCTTCCGGCCTATGGAATCAGAACGCCAACGATTATGACCGCGAGATGTTGGATGCGCTGCCGATTAAGAAAGAGCAGTTCGCGCCTATTAACGCCATGGACGCGCCTGAAACCAAGCTCTCGGAACGCTTTGCCACAAGATGGCCGGAGTTGGACGGCATCCCCTGGTTTCCGGCGCTGGGCGATGGAGCCTGTGATAACGTGGGCAGCGGCTGCGCCACGCGCGATCGTTACGCGCTCATGGTGGGGACCAGCGGCGCAATGCGTGCTTGCGTGCGAGCTGATTCAATAACGATTCCCGCCGGGTTATTCTGCTACCGGCTGGACCGCCAGCGTTTCGTCTTGGGCGGAGCACTGTCCAATGGCGGCGACGTATTCGCGTGGATGCGGCGTACGCTACAATTGCCGGACGCGATTGAGTTGGAACGGCAGCTTGCAGAGCTTCAGCCGGGCCAACACGGGCTGACCATTCTGCCGTTGTTCGCCGGGGAACGCTCTACCGGATGGCGAGTGGATGCACGCGCGGCGATTACCGGTCTGGCGGTCAGCACCACGCCGATCGAAATTCTACATGCGTCACTCGAAGCCGTGGCTCTGACATTCCGGGACGTTTATGAGTTGATGTTGTCCTCGCTGGGGGCGCCGAAGGAAGTAATCGCCTCGGGCGGAGGATTGCTGCATTCGCCAAGCTGGACCAAAATCATGGCGGACGCACTTGACCATACCGTGATTCCGTGCCTGGAGCCGGAGGCCACTTCGCGTGGCGCAGCATTGGTGGCCATGGAACGGATCGGCGCCATCCGGGATATCGGTGATCTCGCCCCCAGTCTGGCCACCGAAGTTCGGGCGGATGGAACCAGGAAACAAATCTATACCGCCGCTACGGAGCAGCAGAGGCAGCTTTACAAGAAATTGTTCGACACCTAACGGCGCTAGAGCACGGAATCGCTTGCGATCTCCGCCGCAACTGAGCTGGTTAAACCATCAATGCCGCGTACCAGAGTCACGAATGAATTGATTTGGGCCGCAAACGGCTGGTGTGTTAATTGCGCCGATGCGCTCTCCGGCATCCCGTCCAGGGAGCCGCCGCGAATTGGACCAACCTTAGCCGCCTTTCCCTCGATCCGATCCGCCATGTCATCCAGTATCTCGGCCGACCGCTCATCGAACCCTTTCTGCCACTGCAGCATCGCCTCCGGCAGCTCAAACCCTGGTATCTGTAGGCGATATTTCAATGATGAAACCCGCATCAGGAAAAGTGTTCGCAATTGCGGCTGCCATGCGCGGACGCACTGTCTCAGAGCAAGATCGTGCTGCCTTGAGGGGCCGAACTCGAAAAGAACCCCATCGGCGAGCGATCTCCCATTGTCGAGCTGATCGTTGATCCGTTCGCGCAGGGCAAAGATGCGACCCACGGCAGCCGCGGTGTCCTCGGAAGCGGGCTCTCGGGCAAGTTGGGCCAGCAATCGGATTATGGAAATGAGCGCTTTCTTCATCGCCACGCCGGCCGGCGCACTCCAGAGTAAGTCAAATGTAAGCCACATCATTGCCAGGGCCAGCAAAACGCCGACGATGCGGTCGCGCGCGTTGGCCAGTGAGGTGTCAAATTTGAATGTCTGCAAATGGATAACATAAAAACCGTAGGCGATCTGTATACCTAAAAAGGAAATCCGCGCGCTTGCGGTTGCAAACCACGCAGCTATGAACGTCACAGCCGCATAGAGCACGGTAAACGCGCCAATCGAATTGATACTTGGAAGAATGAACAGTTGTGATCCCATGCCCAGCAGCACTCCGCCCACAAATACGCCGGCGAAACGCAGGAACTGCTTCTGGTGGGATGCGCCAACTGTGCTGAGGGCCGTTAAGATGCATGTGGCCATTGAGGTCACCGCGATTCCAGGCCAAAACAAGGCATTATAGGCCATGTAGCATAGGCATGCCGCTAAACAGCCCCGAATCGCGAATTTCACATGATCCGTATTGGAGAACGCATCGGCGGCAAGCAGTGTGACTCGTTCCCGGTCCTCCGATGGCCCCGGTCCAAACGCGGTAAGCGATTGATTGCCGGCGACAACCTGGTGCAGCAGTAACACCGCTTTCTCAATCTGGCCTAGCAGGGGATGATGAGGCGGTTCATCCCATTGCAGCTGAAATGTGTGTGGAATCGATTGGTTGGCAATGGCATTACGATTTGCGGCGACTTGTTCTACCAGTGCGCGGACGCGTGGCCGGTCCACCGCGGCAACCGGAATGCCGAAGTCAGCGAGATTAGCCCCAAGATCCACCAGCATGCCGGTCACAGCTACGAGAGCACCCAGCCGTTCCTTTCGCTCACGGGTATAAGAGGCGCGCTGCACCACCCGGCGAAGTCTCGACGTCCCCACCGTCGCCACTAGTTCGATCTCCGATCGAGTGGCAGCGGAAACTTCACGGCCGTCGGCATAACAACTCAGCAGTTCCTCCACAGCTGCCAGGCGGTGATCAATCCCTTCCGTTAAAATGTCGGCGCGTCCGCGCAAGGCGAACGCTGCTTCGGTGAGTAGCGTGATGACGCCGCCGGTCAGAATGGCTCCGACAACCCACAGGCTGCTCTCGATTCTCGCTTCCACCGGGATAGAGCTGCCCAGCACGGGAATGGAAAACGTGGTGGCAAAACCGAACGCGACCGCGGCTGGATAGTTCTTGATTACGCTCACGGCGTAGAACGCCAGAAACAATGTCCCAACCACCCAGAGGAAACGCAGCATGGGACTATCCAGAGTAGCCATGGCTCCGACAATGACCCACGCTGTGGAGAGTATCGCGGCCGAACCCAAAGAAGCGGCCGAGCGGGCGGTAGCCTGAAAGCTTTCGCGCGACATGGTGAGCGCATAAATACCTGCGTAAAACGCATTCGGAATCTTAAATGTCATGCAAACGATCATGGCCAGTGTGGACGCCACAACCATACGTGTTACTAACTCGGCTCTTCCGTCGTACGGCGACAGTTCGTGCTTCAAAAACTCCTGAAACCAGGCCAGCCAGTTCTGGGAGTGCGAGGGATTTTGGGCCAGAGCCGCCATCTCAACGGCCCCGAATAACCACTACCGCCGACTCGCTGATTCGAAACAGCTCCGGCGGCGGATTCTCCACGCGGACGCGCACCGGATATCGAGAGGCGAGATGCACCCAGTTGAGGGTGCGCTGCACGTCGGGCAACCCAGGCTGCAAACGGCCAATCACGTCTTCATCCGGGGTGACGCCGAAACCGACACTGTCCACCACGCCCGAAAAACGCTCCGTGGGCTTCGACATAACATAGACGTCGGCCTTCATTCCCGGGACAATGTGCTGCAGCTGGCCTTCACGGAAATTGGCGACAGCCCACCAGGTGCGAGCGTCAATGAGCGTGAACACTTGCTGGCCGATGTGCGCGTAGGCGCCTTCCGAGATAGTCAGATTTGTCACGCGAGCGGTAAATGGCGCGTAAACCCGGCAGTTGTTGAGATTGTAGCGGGCAGTTTCAATAGCCGAGGCTCTTGCGCCGCGCTGATTGATCAGTGGTTCCAGCGTAGTCACCGCATTCTGTGCCTGTTCGTGCTGGGCGTTGCTTTGTTGTAGCATTGCCTTGGAACGTTGCTCTTGCGCCAGCGCGGATTGCAAACTGGCCTGTGCCAGGTGCAGTTGAGATTGCGCCTGTTTCAAAGCTTGTCCCTGCGCAATCTCTGACGTTCTGGCCCGATCCACTTGATCCACCGTGACGAACTGTTTCGCCAACAGCGGCTCGATTCGATGGAAATTGTTGTTCGCGTACGACCACTCCGCCTGGGCGCGGCTGACCCCTTGTTCAGCGTTCGCTACATCCGCGCGTGCCTCATCCACCGCTGCCGTGTAGCGGGTCACGTCAGCGGCCGTGCCTAGAATATTTGCCTGTGAGACGGAAACCGCGCTGACCAGAGCTGAGATCTTTCTCCGTTCGTCTGAGATCTGTCCCTCCAGTGTTGCCTGCTCGGAGATCGCTCTCTCGAGGTTGTATCGATAGGGACGGTCATCGATTTCGTAAAGCAGGTCCCCTTGCTTCACCAGTTCGTTGTCGTGCACAGCCAAACGGACGATGGGACCCTCCACCTGGGGCGCGATGCCGATGAAATTGGCCAGGATCTCGGAATCGTCGGTTCGTGGATTGTGGTTGGTGCGCTCAATCACCACCAGCGCCAGAATCAACGCGCCGATTACGATCACGACGCTGAGAATCCTGCCAATCAGCTTTCCTGCATTCGTTGCGGTGATCTCCATGCGAATTTCCTCACTAACTGAAAAAACCGAGCCACAGCGCCAACGCAAATAGCACCGTCAAGCTCGGATAGGTCAAGATCGGTACTGCGATCACTACGTGCAGGCGCAACAATAACCATCGCGCCGCCACGGTGAGCAGCAGGCCCAAAGCCAGGCACACCAGCCAGGCTGGGAAGAAGGAGCCAAGAATATCGAAGGACGGCGCCCGTGTCACGGATGAGATCCTTTCTGGACGGTTTGAATTGAATCAGCTGCTCGGAAGGCGAGATCGGAAAGTGTTGCCAGCACCTGAGTGCGTGCCAGGATATCAGCGGAGCGGGCTTGCGCCAGGACCTTTTGGGCAGCGGTGACATCCAGCAAATTGCGAACGCCGTAATTGTACGATTCCAAAGCCGCCGCGTAGGATTGCGAGGACGCATCAAGCAGCGCCGTGGCAGCCTCGCGCTGCCGGAAGGCGGTGTTCAAATTTGAATACGCCGTCCAAACCTCGTCTTCGATTTCGTCGCGCGTCGCGCTGGCTTGTGCTTCTGACTGTCGGATTTGAGCTTGCGCCTGGGCTAGACGGTTTTTCCGCGCACCACCGTCGAAGACCGTCCAGTTGAGGCTCAACCCCACTCCTCCGGTGAGGTCCGTTGTATGACCCCACGGGAGATTTTGCTGCTCAAAGAAAAGCGATTGCACAGCCGGGCTGGCGTGAAGACTCAGGGTCGGGTAGTACGCCGCCCGCGCCTCCTTCGCCTGCGAATTTGCCTCACGGATATCAGCTACCTTCGCCTGCAGGTCCGGACGTTGACTGAGAGCGCGATCGATCACCTGCGCAACCGTTTCGCCAATCGACTCCGGAGTAGGCACTTCGCTCAGCGGCTGCACGTGAATCATAGCGCTGGCCGAAGTGCCCAACGCGGTGGCCAGGTCGCCCCTCGCAACTTGCTCGGCTCCCAACACAGCCTGAAGATCGTATTGTGCTTGGGCCGTCGCGCTACGCGCCTCCAGCACGTCCGGCAGCGTTGCAAGACCGTTTTTCAGACGTTCTTCGGCAGCCTGTTGCACAGCCTGTGCATTGGCCAGACTGGACCTCGCGGCGGTTTCCTGAGCCGAAGCATTCAGCAGCCGATAATAGGCTTGCTGGACCTCGTAGATGAGTTTGCGGTGAACGTCGTTAAAACCGAAATTCGCAGCCAGGACCCGCGCGCTGGCTGCATCAATGCGGCCGCGGCGCGCGCCGAAATCCAAGATCGTGTAGTTCAGCTCCAGCGACGCCTCAAACGCAGGAATAGTGAACCGGTAAAATCGCGTGCCGAGGGGAATTTCCGAGCGATCCACACCCATGAGCGCGACCGCCGTTAGCGTCGGATACAGCTCACTTCGAGCGATCCCTAAGCCCGCCGCCTGAGCACGGGCGCTCTCCCACGCGACACGTGTCTGGGGATTGTGCGCTTCAGCCAGATCCACCAACTCCGCTAACGAATAGATCTTGTCGGCTTCAATACGAAATCCGGATTGGCCAAGACGCTGCGCTTCACTCGCGATTTGCCTTTCCACCGGCGAGTGCCACGGATGGTCGGGTGTGACGGCTGGGCCCTGACCAAACACCGGCATGGCTGCCATCAGAACCAACATGCGATCGAGCGGTCTCATCGGCATGCCCACGCAGACCCGTAGGCACGTAGGTATCCATTTCTGGATGCTGAGGTGAGGGAAGCAGCGCGAATCAAGGTATCCGTCCATGTCATCGTCGGCCCTCTGGCTCATCTGGCCGATGGATTGGCACATTTCCTAGGCGTTGACTCAATGTCCGCACTAACCCGCGTCACACAGGCAAAATAACGGCCAATCACAACATATTGAATTTACAAGATGTACTGCCGGATGACCCCAGTGCCAACTTCGACACTTTCGACACTTTCGTCGTCGACAGTCGATTTTGGGCCAGCCCCTAAACCCGTATGCAGATCAGATCAGTTCAGCCCTTCCATGGTTGCTCGGATCAGGTTAAGCAACGGGGAGGGATAAACTCCGAACCCGACCAATAGAAAGGTGAGTACCACCAGAATGAAAGCACTGGTCCGAGACACCAGTTGAAGTGGGGCAGTGGACTCTGGCGGCGCCGAGTAGAGTGTGACCACGATGCGCAGGTAATAGAAAAGGCCCGCAACACTGGTGACCACCAGGATGATGATCAGCGGCCAAGCCGCGGCATCCGCTCCGGCGGCCAGCACGTAGAACTTGCCGAGAAAACCCATAGTTGCAGGAATGCCGGCCAGTGAGAACAGAGCGGCCGTGAAAGCGCCGGCCAACAGCGGCTTCCGCCAGAACAGGCCACGGTAATCCTCCAGATCGCCGGCGTCGTGCTCAGAGCCCGAGAGACTTGTCACAATTCCGAAAGCCACAAGGATGGTCACGGTATAGGCCACCAGATAAAAGCTCACCGCCCCCATCGCTATCGTCCCGCCCGCCAGAAATGCCACCAGTATGTACCCAAAGTGGGCGATCGACGAGTAGGCCAAAATGCGCTTCACATTCTTCTGTTGTAGCGCCAGCAGATTGCCTGCGCACATGGAGGCAATCGCGATAATGGAGAACACCAGGAATACGGCGCGATACTGCAGCGTGCCTGAAATGTAAAAATAGCGCAGCAATAGGGCAACCATGGCGCTCTTCGATGCTGTAGCGACGAACGCCGCCACCGGCACCGGCGCGCCCTCATAAACATCCGGGGTCCACAGGTGAAATGGCACAACACCCAGCTTGAAACCGATGCCAGTGACGGTGAGCGCGATCCCGGGCACCAGCAACGCCAGTCCGGGCCCGCTGACGGAGAGTTCCCGGATGCGCGAAAACTCCATGGTGCCGGCATCGGCGTAAATGAGGGCCATGCCGAATAGCAGGAACGCCGCGGAAGCGGAAGCCAGAATCAAATACTTAATTCCGGCTTCGAGCGCAACTTCGCGATCCGTGAAATATGCAATCATCGCGTACAACGAAACGCTCAATATCTCGAGTCCGAGAACAAACGACACAAAGTGACTGCTCGCCACCAGAACAGCGCAACCCAGGGTCGCGATCAGAAGCAGCAGGTATAACTCTTCGCGCTGGCTGTCATGATTTTCGAAGTACTGGTAGGAAAACGCTGCGACAGCGGCCGAGGAGGCGATAATCAGACCTATGTAGAACAGCGCGTATCGATCTATAAGTAGAAGCGACGTCACTTGCAGAGGAGCATGAGGCGCGGCTGCAAAGATGGATAGGAAGGCGGCGGTCAGGCCGGCGATCGTCAACCCCGCCGCAAGCGCATGATTACGTTTGATGGCGATGCCCAGCATGACGACAATTGAAGTTCCCGCGATGAAAAGCAGTGGGAGCAAGGCGAGTATGTTGGCAGATCCCATAATCTATCTCCGCAAGGCCGTGGCCGGTATCTGAGCCTGCTGCTGCTGAGCTTCATGCCGTAGGTTGTCCAGAGCCGGTTCAAAGGTGTTCAGCACAGGCTGCGGATATAACCCCAGCCACAGCAGGCCCACCATCATCGCCGCTATCATCACCCCTTCCCGCGCCGTCAAATCGGGCAGTTGCCAAGAGTGCGAATTGGGGCCTTGGAAAGCACGCTGTACCATCCGCAGTGCATAGAAAGTGGAGGCCAGGATTCCGAGGGTCGCAACCACTGTGATCGTAATGCTGATCTTGTACGAGCCCAATAACACCAGAAATTCTCCGACGAAATCTCCCATCCCCGGCAACCCGAGTGAAGCCAGACTAAAGAACAGCGCGGAACCGCTCAGTCGTGGCGCTACGGCCCAGAGCCCGCCCATGTTTCCCAAGTCGCGAGTGTGAATCCGTTCTTGCAAGCCGCCTACCAGAACGAACAGTGCGCCGGTGCTTAATCCGTGGCAGATCATGGTCATAATCGCGCCCTGCAACGCCAGCGGATTCCACGAGAAAATTCCGAGCAGCGCAAAACCCAGGTGACTCACGCTGGTATAAGCGACCAATCGCTTGAGATCAGTCTGCGAGAAAGCCATCACGGCGCCGTAAACAATCCCGATTACGGCCAGCGTCAGCGCCACGGGAGTAAACTCATGCGCTGCGCGAGGAAAGAGCGGGATGACGAAGCGCAGCATCCCATAAGCGCCGGTTTTTAACAGCAATCCGGCCAGGATCACGCTTCCAGCGGTCGGCGCCTCGGTGTGAGCGTCCGGCAGCCAGGTATGTAGCGGCACCACCGGCAACTTCACCGCGAATGCGACAAAGAAGCCCAGCATGATCCAAAGCTCGGCGCTGGATCCTAACTGCGTGCCCAGTAATTCCGAATATTCGAAGGTGTAAACGCCCGTGGTCTGATGGTGGATGAAGTAGAGCGCCAGAATGGCGATCAGCATCAGCAGGCCGCTGCACTGCGTGAACAGGAAAAACTTCACCGCCGCATAGACGCGTCGCTCATGCCCCCATATGACGATAAGAAAATACATCGGGACCAGCATGAGTTCCCAGGCGAAATAAAACAGGAACAAGTCCACCGCCAGGAAGACACCGGCTATTCCTGCGAGTGACCACAGCAGGTTGAAATGAAAAAAGCCGACTTTCTCGCGGATCTCCGTCCAGGATGCCAGCACACCAACGATGCCCAGAAAGAACGTAAGCAACAGCATCAGCAAGCTAAGGCCATCGACGGCCAGATGAAAGTGGATGCCAAAGCTCGGCACCCACTCCAAGTCCACTTCCTCTAGCCACGGCTTTGCGGGGCTCAATGCTCGCGCGGTCCAGATGCTCGCTGTTAAGATAAAGTCCACGCCGATGGCGACGATCGAGATCCATCTCGGAAGCTGCGAATTCCAACGTGCTGCGAGCGCGCCGAGAGTGCCGCCCAACAACAGAATGATAATCAGCCAGATCAGAATCATAAGTAAATCACCAGCGCAATAAACAGTACTGACCCTGCGGCCATCGCCGCCGCATACCAGCGGACGTGGCCCGTCTCCGTGTCGCTCAATCCGCGATAGAACAGTTCTGTCAGCCGCGCGACGCCGCTATAAAAAGCGTCCACGAAGTCGCTCTTGTTGACCTGGGCCGTCCAGATGAAGGGCTGCACAAAGGCTTTGTCATACAACCAGTCGAAGCCCCAGTCCGCGAACCACCACTGGTGCAGAGCGCGCCCCACCGGGTTAGCGGTCAACAAGTCCGCCAGGTTCCGCCTCTGAAGGTGGAACACATATGCAAAATAGAGACCGATCAGGAACAGAAGCGCGGCAATGCCCTCCGATCCAATTTCTGTCAGACCACCCGTATGAACTTCGATGGTCTGAGGCAATGACAGCCGCAGGGAACGGAGGAATGGCGCCTTCAGATATCCGCCGACGATCGAGAGAAAAGCCAATATCAAAAGAGGAATCGTCATCGCGTAGCCAGGGCGCTTGGTAACCGGTATACCCAACGGGCCGAAAAATACCCGGAAGATCAATCGGAACGTGTAGAGCGATGTCAGCAGTGCGCCGATCATGCCCGCAATCCAGAATGCCGGCTGTCCCTGCTCTGCCGACCACGTTTGCCAGATGATCAGGTCTTTACTGAAAAAGCCCGCGGTTATGAACGGCAGGCCCGCCAGCGAGCAACCGGCAATTAGAAATGTCCAGAAAGCGAGAGGCATCTCTTTGCGCAGTCCGCCCATCCGGAAAATGTCGTGTTCTTGATTGACCGCGTTGATGATCACGCCGGCGCAAAGAAACAACAAAGCCTTGAAAAACGCGTGCGTCATGAAATGGAACATGGCCGCCTGCCAGGCGCCCACACCGAGCGCGAGAAACATGTAGCCGATCTGACTCATGGTGGAATAGGCCAGCGCCTTTTTGATGTCGTGCTGCGTGAGGGCACTGAATCCGGCGAGCAGCAGCGTGGCAGCGCCCACAATTGCCACCGCGAATTGCGCCGCCGGAGCCAGTGAAAACAGCACGTGTGTGCGCGCAATCAAATAGACCCCCGCCGTAACCATCGTCGCCGCGTGCAGCAGGGCACTGGTTGGGGTGGGGCCGGCCATCGCGTCCGGCAACCAAACCTGCAGCGGAAGCTGCGCCGATTTGCCCACTGCGCCACCTAGTAGCAACAGAGCAGCCGCAACGGCATAAGTGGATCCGGCGTGCCACTGTTGGCTAGCGCGCTGCATGAGTTCCTGAATGCTTAGTGTGCCCAGCTGTGTGGATAACAGAAACAAACCCAGCATCATGGCAGAATCGCCTATCCGGGTTACGATGAAAGCCTTGCGCGCCGCACGCCCGTTCGCGGGATCAAGGTACCAGAATCCAACCAGTAAATAACTGCACAGGCCCACACCTTCCCACCCGAGCAGGAGAAGCAAAAGGTTATTCCCAAGCAGCAGCGTGAGCATCGATGCGACGAACAGATTCATATACGCGAAGAAACGGCTGTAACCCTCATCGCCCAGCATGAACTCGGCCGAATAAATATGAATCAGGAAAGCGACAAAAGTGACCACCAGCACCATCACCAGCGACAGCGCGTCAAGATATAGGCCGATCTGCGGTTGAAAGCCTGCTACGTTGATCCAGGTCCAAAGAACCTGCGTGTACGAGCCGCCCGAGGGGGCATCGCTAAAAAAGCCGACCGCTACCAGAGCCGTGATCAACGCCGACAGTCCGATTGAGCCCACGCCCACCGCTACTACGGCCCTGCGCGGCAAACGCGGGCCCGCGAGCATAAGCACCAGAGCGCTCGCGAACGGCAATGCCGGTATTAGCCACAATAAGCTGATCACGTTAACCCCTCATCTCGCTCACTTCGTCCACATCCAGAGACTTGAAGCGGTGATAGATCTGCATCACCAATGCCAATCCCACGGCCACTTCGGCCGCCGCCATGGCTAGAATGAACATAAACACAACCTGACCGTCGGCCTGGTGCCAGCGTGACCCGGCTACTACGAATGCCAGTCCTGCCGCGTTGAGCATTACTTCAAGCGACATGAGAACGAAAATCAGATTACGGCGTACCAGCAGACTGGTCAGTCCCAGCGAGAACAAGATCCCCGCTAGTATCAATCCGTCTCTCATGGGAATTAGTGTCATGTTGAATCTCCGGTTGTTCTGTTTTGCGGAAGCCCAGGTGATAAGCGCCCACCAGGCCAGCCAGCAAAAGCATGGAGGCGAGCTCCACTCCAATCATGTAAGGACCAAACAGAGCTATCGCAACTTCCTTCGGTTGCACTGCGCCAATACCCAGGCCAGCAGTGCTGCCTCGCGACAAATAAACCACCTCAATAATAAGGATGCTCGCCAGAGTTACGGGGCCGGTCCAAATCCCACGCGTCAACCACTGTTTCTCTTCCTCGGCGGCGTGCCTTCCCAGATTGAGCATCATAACTACGAACAGAAAAAGAACCATGATGGCGCCCGCGTAGACGATGGCTTCAAGCGCGGCTACAAATGGAGCACCCAGCACGTAGAAAACCACCGCCACGCCGAGCAGCGACACAATCAAATAGAGCAAGGCGTGCACCACATTGATGCGAGTCAGCATCAGCAAAGTTGATAGGACAGCCACTGCCCCCGCGATATAAAAAGTTAGTTCCATAGTTCCTCACGGCAACAGCGAGCGCACGTCCACCGGCGGCGCTTCGTGTGCTGCTTCACCCTTGTCCTTACCGCCGATCTGAACTCCCGCAATTTTCCAGTAGTTGTAGCCTGGGTGCTTTCCAGGACCATCAATCAGCAAATCCTGCTTTTCATAAACCAGGTTCTTCCGATGAAACTCGCCCATCTCGAAGTCCGGCGTAAGCTGGATAGCGTAGGTCGGGCAAGCCTCTTCGCAATAGCCGCAAAAGATGCAACGCGAGAAATTGATGCGAAAGAATTCGGGATAACGCCGCCCGGTTTCATCTTCGGTGGCCTGCAGCGCGATGCAATCCACCGGGCACGCCACCGCGCAAAGATTGCAAGCCACGCAGCGCTCGCCTCCGTCAGGATCGCGCGACAAAATGATTCTGCCCCGGAAGCGCGGCGCCAGATACGGTTTTTGCTCCGGATATTGAACGGTGATTCTCTTCTGAAAAGAGTGCAGAAATACGTACCAGATGGTTCTGAGTATGCTAAACATTTTCTAACTCCACAAAAGCACTGCCGCGCCGGTCAACAACACGTTGGCCAAAGCCAGAGGTAACATCACCTTCCAACCAAAGGACATGAGCTGATCGAACCGCGGACGCGGCAAAGAGGCCCTCAGCAGAACGAAGAACGAAATGAAGAAAAACGTCTTGATCAGCAACCAGAGCCATCCGGGCAGAACCGGGCCCAGCCAGCCGCCAAAGAAAAGAACCGAGATCAGGGCCGAAATCAATGTGATTCCCATGTACTCTCCGACGAAGAACATGCCAAACTTCATCCCCGAGTATTCGGAGTGGTAACCGGCTACCAATTCGCTCTCGGCTTCGGCAAGATCGAACGGGATGCGGCGCGTCTCGGCCAAACCGGCGATCAGAAATAAGACAAAACCAGGGAACTGCGGAATTACGAACCAGACTTTCCTCTGAGCTTCGACGATCGTACTGAGGCTGAACGACCCGGCAAGCACCACCACTCCCATCAGTGACAGACCCATGAAGACTTCGTAGCTCAGCATCTGCGCCGCCGCCCTTAAGCCGCCCAGCAGCGCGTACTTGTTATCGGACGACCATCCAGCCAGCACCACGCTATAAACTCCCAGCGACGACATGGCCAGAACGAACAACAGGCCGATATTTAGATCGCTAACGATAATCCCCGGCGCCACCGGCAGCACGGCGAAGGACATCAGCACCGTTACGAAGACAACCGCGGGAGCCACAACAAAAACGAGTTTATCGGCGAAAGGAGGAATCCAATCCTCCTTCATGAAGATTTTGATGGAGTCAGCCACCACCTGCAGCAACCCAAACGGCCCCGCGCGATTCGGCCCGTACCGGTCCTGCCAAAGCGCGAGCAATCGCCGCTCCACCCAAATCAGGTTGGCCGCAATCGTCAGCGCGACGACAATAATTCCAAGGATCGAAAGGATTGGATATGGACTCGTCATGTCGGTCTCGCGATCTTTCCCCAGACCGGCGACGTGAATCCGGCCAGGCCGGGCAATCCGGCAGGCAGACCAGCAACACCAGGCGGGAGATCAGAACGAAGACGCACCGGCAACCGGAACGTGCCGCTGGTCGAGCTTACTTCCACTTCCAAACCGTCGGGAAGATCCGTTGAATTCACTGCCACGTATGGCTTCGCCGCGAGTTCGGCAATGCCGGGCGCCGAAAGGCTCAACTCATCCGATCCGAAAATGTGATGTATCGGCACCAGCAGCCACTCCCCCTGACGCGGCTCAAATGCCGACGGAATGCTGCTGAAGTAGGCTTGGCCGTTCACGGGCGCTGGCTCGAAGAGGCGCAGGCCAGCATCGCCCTCGCGCAAGGGCCCTCCAATTTCTTTCTGATAAGTATTGACCGCCTGAATGGAATTCCAACCCGGCGACCAAAAAAATGGAATCAGGCCGGCAGGCGGCTTCTCCGGCGTACCTTCCATAGAAAAGGCTAGTGATGAATCGGAATCGTCAGGAGGCTTTGGCTCGGACACATCAATGTTCACAAGCATGGCCGTCCGCCCACTCTCGCGCACCGGCGAGCGTGGGATTTTGGCGCCGGCAATCCGAAATGAGGCGGATGGCGCGGCGAAACGTACGGGCGCAAGCTGGGGTAGCGCCGCGGCCATCGCGGCCAGGACATCGTCGAGATTTTGCCAATGATCCGGCTTCAACCAGCGCCAGCTTGCGGAAACGTCATTCCGGGGGACGAATACCTGGAAGAATCTTTGGGCGCGCCCTTCGCTGCTGACAAAAGTTCCGTCGGATTCAGCAAAAGTTCCAGCGGGCAGAATAAGCTCGGCTTTTTCGGACGTCGGATTGGTCAGATGATCCAGAACAATCACGTGCGCCGCAGCCTTCAGAAAGGCGTCCACTTCAGCAGCGGGCGCGCGGCGGTAAAGATCGTTTTCCAGGATGATCACTGTATCGGCACGTCCATCGCGGACCGCTTGAAATGCCGCGCTCAACGCGTTTCCGCCCATTAGTGTCGCGCCCAGCGTATTGCACTCTGCAGCGGTGAAACTGAGCGCGGCGTGCGCGGCCATGGCCACATTCGCCGCCGCTTCAATCACAGCTTCGCTCCCACAGCTGGTACCTGAAATTACCAGCGGCTTCTTCGCTGCTTTGAGTGCGCGCGCGATCTCGTGCGCCAGAGCGAAATCTTCGAGGGACGGCGCACCCGAATCAAGCGCCTGAGCCACAGCGAATCCCAGGTTGGCTAAGTCGTCCGGTGCCCCATGAAATGTCGCCGTCGCGATGGCGTCCAAACGGGTGGCATACGGCGTCGCAATATAAAACGGACCCTTTGCATTCTGCAGTGCGTCACGCACCCCATGGTCCATCCATAACGGGATTTTCAACCCCTCGGCAATTTCCAAAGGCTGCTGGCGAACGGACTGACGAACAGCGAGAGCCATTCTGGGCGCGACATTCGTTATATCCTCGCCCAAAATGAAGACAGCGTCGCTCTCTTCAATCTCGCGCAGCGTCGGCGTGCGCGTAGAACCGCGCCTCAGGATGTCGACCACCAAGCCCACCAGCCCCGCCTCATCGTCCGCCATCCCGGAATGGAAGCGCTCCGGACCCACCAGCGTGCGCAAGGCGAAGTTAGCTTCAAGCGAAGCGCGCGGTGAACCAATCCCGATCGCTTTGCCGTTCGTGATGCTTTCCGTCAGATGGTATCGGGCCGAAGCCGCGGAAATAGGCTGGCCTTTGAGCATCGGCTGAAGGATACGCCGTTCGCTGTTGACAATCTCATATCCAAACCTTCCGCGGTCGCACAAGAAGTAGCCGTTCACTTCGTGGTTATAACGGTTCACTACGCGCCGCAGCGTCCCATAGCGCTCGCCGGAATCGATGTTGCAGCCGAGAGCGCAGTGGACGCAAACCGACGGAGCAAACTGCTGGTCCCACTTGCGGGCGTAATGGCGCTTCAGCGTTTTGTCGGTGAACACGCCCGTTGGACAAATCTCAACCAGGTTGCCGCTGAATTCATTTTCCAGCAGCCCATCTTCGTGGCGTCCGAAGAAAACCGTATTGCGCGTCGCGAAGGCGTTCAAATCGTCGCCGCCCGCATAGTCCCGGTAGTAGCGAATGCAGCGGTAGCACTGAATGCACCGGTTCATTTCGTGATTCACCAGCGGACCCAAGTTCTGATTGCGAAAGGTCCGCTTGTCGAATTCGTAGCGGCGGTAGTCGTGACCGGTCATCACCGTCATATCCTGCAAGTGACATTCGCCGCCCTCATCGCACACTGCGCAGTCGTGCGGATGATTCAGCATGAGTCCCTCGATAATTCCGGCGCGAAAGGCGGCCGTTTCAGGATCATCAATGGAGATGCGCGTGCCTTCCTTGGCGGGCGTCAGGCAAGACATCACGATTTTGCCCTGTTCATCGTGCTCGTCCTTGAACTGTTTGACGGCGCACTGCCGGCACGCCCCAACCGATCCCAGCGCCGGGTGCCAGCAGAAGTAGGGCAAGTTGAGACCCTGTGAAAGACAACCGTGGAGCAGGTTTTCATCCGGGTTCATCTGGTAAGGTTTGTGATCAACGTAGACGGTCGCCATACCTATCTCCAGGGGCAGCGGTGCTCGCTAACATGCCGCTCGAAATCGGCACGAAAGTATTTCAATGCGCTCTGCAGGGGCTCCGCGGCGCCGGGCGCCAGTGAGCAGAATGTGTTGCCGGGGTCCCACATCTTGGCTTGAGATGTGAGCTTGTCCAGATCGCCGGCCTGGCCGCGGCCGTCTTCCATGGCCTCCAAAATCCGATCCACCCATCCCAGACCGCTCCAGCAGGGCGTGCACCAGCCGCAGGATTCGCGCGCGAAAAAGTGCATCAGGTTCCAGGTCATGCCCACCGGACAGGTCTGGTCATCCAGCACGATCATGGTGCCAGTGCCCATGCGGCTCCCGAATTTGGAAAGTTCAGTGAAATCCATGGGCGTATCCAGGTGCTCTTCGACAATGAAGTCGGTCGATGCGCCCCCAGGCAACACGCCTCGAAATTTCACGCCATCGCGCATCCCGCCCGCATGCTCTTCAAGAATTTCTCGAACGGTAGTCCCCATGGGCAGTTCCCACAAGCCGGGGCGCTTCACTTTCCCGCTCGCACCGAATAGCTTGGTTCCAGCGTCCTTGGTCCGGCCCAATCCGCGGAACCACGCCGCGCCGTTGTTTATGATGTGGGGCACGCAGCACAGCGTCTCGACGTTATTGACCACCGTGGGTTTTCCAAACAAACCCACCACTGGCGGAAACGGCGGCTTCGATCTGGGGTTGGCGCGCTTGCCTTCCAGCGCGTTCAGCAGTCCGGTCTCTTCGCCGCACATGTAACGGCCACCGCTCAGGTGCAAATAGAGCTCCAGGCTGTAGCCGGAACCAAAAATGTTCTTGCCGAGGTAATGCTGTTCGTAAGCTTCGGCGATGGCGCGCGACAGCCGCTCAGCGGCCAGCGTATATTCTCCGCGCAGAAAGATGTACGCAATGTCGGCCTCAATGGCGAATGAGGAAACCATCGTGCCTTCTATGAGCTGGTGTGGATCCCGCTCCATCAGCAGCCGGTCTTTGAACGTGCCGGGCTCCATCTCGTCGGCGTTGACGCACAAGTAGGTCGGGTTGGGAGCATCTTTACCCAACGGCACGAAAGACCACTTCAAGCCAGTTGAAAAACCGGCGCCACCCCGGCCGCGCAGGTTCGCGTCCTTCACTTCAGCCGTGACCGCCTGCGGCGTCATCCCACCACTCAGAACTTTCCGGATAGCCTGGTAACCGCCGGCCTGTTCGTAAGCACGCAAGTCCGGGAAAGACCCATCCAGGCGCATGTTCTGAGTCAGCGGCTTTTCGTTCTTCGCTGTCATTTGTACTTCTCGAGTTCCGTGTCGATTTTTTGTGGATCCAAATCACTGTGCAGTTCGCTGTCCACCATCATTGCCGGGGCATGATCGCAGCATCCCAGGCAAACAATTGGCAGCAGCGTAAACCGATTGTCGGGCGTCGTCTCGCCAAGTTGGATTCCCAGGCGCTCGTGCAGATGCTTCCGCATACGCTCGTAGCCCATGATCCAGCAGCTCACGCTGTCGCAAACCATGATTACGTGCCGTCCCACGGGCTTCCGAAAAATGAGGTTGTAAAATGTAGCCACGCTATCTACGTCCGCGGGGGACATGCCGATATGTCCGGCGATATCGCGGACGCTCTCATCAGAGACCCAACCACGGTGACGCTGCACGATCTTTAACGCGTCAATGCACAGGGCATCGCGCCTGGGATAGTGCGCCGCCTCCGTCTCAATCTCTTTAATCTCTTCCGCGGTTAGCATCAGTTGAACTCCTCAGCGGTCGATATCCGCCAGAACAAAATCCAAGCTCCCCAAAATTACAACCAAATCCGGGATCATCAAACCCCGTGACAGCAGCGGCAATGTCTGTACGTGAGCAAAGGAAGGCGTCCGTATACGGGTTCGATACGAAACCGTGCTGCCGTCACTCACCAGGTAGTAACCGTTGTTGCCCTTCGTTGCTTCGATAGCGCCCAGCGCTTCACCTACCGGCAGCACCGGTCCCCAACTCACGCTCAAGAAGTGCGTGATCAGGGTTTCGATATCGTGCATGGTGTGCTCCTTCAGCGGAGGTGTGGTCAAGTGGTGGTCCGATTTATACGGGCCTTCGGGCATATTCTTCACGCATTGCTCGATGATGCGCAGGCTCTGCCGCATTTCCTCGATGCGCACCGCCGCGCGGTCATAGCAATCGCCGTGTTGAGCCGTTGGAATGTCGAACTCAAACTGGTCGTATCCGCAATAGGGCTGCTGCTTGCGAAAATCCCATTCAAATCCGCAAGCCCGCAGATTGGGACCGGTCACGCCCCATTCGATAGCCTCATCCACGTTGAATGTCCCGATGCCCTGGGTGCGCGATTTGAAGATCCGGTTTCGCATCACCGTGCGGTCGTATTCGATCAGGCGGGCCGGCAGGTAATCGATGAAATCGCGAAACATGCGCTCCCAACCCTTGGGCAAATCTGCTGTGACGCCGCCTATTCGAAACCAGGACGGATGCATCCGCGCGCCCGTGACGGCCTCCACAATTCCGAAAGCGCGCTCGCGATCGTTGAACGTGAAAAAGACCGGCGACATCTGTCCCAGGTCCTGAGCGAAAGTGCCGTACCAGACCAGGTGGCTGATAATACGAAACAACTCCGACATCATCACGCGAATCACCTGCGCGCGCGGCGGCACCTTGATACCGGCCATCTTCTCCACGGTGGTGAGATAGGCCAGGTTGTTCATCACGCCGCCCAGGTAGTCCACGCGGTCGGTGTAAGGGATGTAGCTGTGCCACGACTGACGCTCGCCCATTTTCTCGGCTCCGCGATGGTGAAAACCGATTTGGGGAATAGCGTCTACGATCTCTTCTCCATCGAGTTGCAGGGCGATGCGCAGGACACCGTGCGTGCCCGGATGCTGCGGGCCAAGATTGAGAAAAAGGAAATCGGAGCCGTCGCGTTCCTTGCTCATTCCAAACTCCTCTGGACGGAAGCGGAGCGCCTCCTGCTCGGACTGTTCTTTATCCGACGTCAGGTGATACGGCCCCATTTCCGTGGCACGCGCGGGATGCTCTTTGCGCAGCGGGTGGCCCACCCAGCTCTCCGGCATCAACAGGCGGCGGAGATGTGGATGTCCGTCAAAAACGATTCCGAACATGTCCCACACTTCGCGCTCGTACCAATTGGCGGCCGGCCAGATATCCGTGATACTGGGCAGGGACAGCCGATCCTCGGCAAGAGCCACCTTAACCCGTACGTATTCGTTCCGTTCAAATGAAAGAAGGTGATAGACTACCGTGAAATCGCTGGCCGGCTGCGAATCGCGATGCGCCTTCATGCGTTCGTCAATTGCCGTGAGGTCGTAGAGCATGCGATACGGCCGGTCGACTTCTTCTTTGAGAAAACGAAGCAGGTCCCGCACGCGAGTTTTGCCGACCCAGACGGTTGGTATTTGGTCGAGCGTGTCCTGAAGCACGACTGCGCCGCCCAGCCGATCGGTAATTTCCTGCGTGATGGTGAGGGAGGCGATCATACCTGGTCAGGGTCCCTTAGCACGATCTCTTTCTGTCGCGCCGGCTGCATCAGATCGCGGAGAGATGGCATCGGCGCCCGAACGGTCTCTTGCGATCCCACCACCCAACTCAGTGGACGTCGCTCGGCGCCAATGGCCTTCTGCAACAACAGCAGCCCTTCCAGAAAAGCTTCCGGACGCGGCGGGCAGCCGGGAACATAAACATCGACGGGAAGAAACTTGTCGACTCCCTGCACCACGCTGTAGATGTCGTACATGCCTCCCGAGTTTGCGCAGGAACCCATTGAAATCACCCAGCGCGGCTCCATCATCTGTTCGTAAAGCCGCTGAACGATCGGCGCCATTTTCAGGAAGACCGTGCCGGCCACCACCATCAGGTCCGCTTCCCGAGGCGTACCGCGAATCACTTCAGCGCCGAAACGAGAAACGTCGAACTTGCTGGTGATGCTGGTGGCCATTTCGACATAGCAGCATGAGAGCCCGAAATTGAAGGGCCAAACGGAATTCTTGCGGCCCCACTGCACCAGATCCTCCAGCCGCGAAAGGACCACGCTGCGGCGGACGGTCTGCTCGAACGGCTGAGAGTCCGGGGTCGAGATCAGACCCGTAACATCCGGTTTGGTTAGTGACCACTGCATCAGATTCTCACCCTGGAACGGCGCGGCTCCCGCGACCAATCCAGCGCGCCAACTCTCCACAGATAAATGAGCGACGCGGCCAGCACCGCTATGAACAGCAAGATCGCGCCATAACCGGCCCAGCCCAATTCGCGGACGGCTTCGGCCCACGCATACACGAAAACAGCTTCCAAATCGAACACCACGAAAAACATGGCCACCAGGTAGTAACGAACTGAGAAACACACCCGCGCCGAGCCTTCCGAAACAATCCCGCCTTCATAGGGCTCACCCGTAGCGGGTTCGGAATGTCTTTGCCCCAACAGGTAGGAGACAAACAAAATCGCAGCTGCCATAACAATGACAATTGCGAAATATACGAGCAATGGCCAGATCATATAGAGACACTTCCTCCCACGGACCCTGGCGCCGGGTCCGGCTCCGGGATTCGTTCGATTTTGCCGAGAAGGAACGCGTATCCGGCAATCCCTACCAGAATGGCAATCGCCGCCGCGATAAACGCGCGCGAGTAATTGTTGCGCGAACCAATAAGGTAGCCCGTCACAATTGGCGCCGCGATCGCGGCAATCTGGTTGGCGAAATTCATGATGCCGCCTACCTTGGCCACACTGTCGTGAGGCGCCAGCAGACTAGGCGCGGACCACGCCACCGGGGCGGACGCGGCCAAACCGCCGATCGACAAGCTAATCCACCAGACGGCCATCATGGGTGTTTTGGTAAAGATGGTCCCCAGCAGACCCAAACCCATAACCATGCCGCCAATGAGAATGGTCTGCCGGACTCTGCTGTCATTGAATCCACGGCGGATGAGTGCGTCTACCAGCCAGCCGCCCACCACCAGATCCATTGCGGTGGCGAACAGCCATGGTATTGAGGTGTACATTACAGAAGATTGCAGATCCAGGTGCAGGGCTCCGGTAAAGTAACTCGGCAACCAGGTCAACAGAAGGTAGAAGCAGTAGTTATACGCGGCAAAGCCCACTGCCAGTCCCAGCACCTTGCGCTTCTTGAGCAAGTACAAAAGGGCAGAGCCGCTGTTTTTCGACTTCTTGTCGCTCAGAGCATCGTTGCTCTGAAGGTATTCGCGCTCGCTTGCGGATAGCTTCTTGTCATCGCTTGGGTTGCGGTACAGGAAATAAAAAGCGACGAAGAACACGAAGCTGGCCACGCCGGTCATTGCAAAGCTGAATCGCCATCCGTAGTGGATCAGGATGATACCGATTAACGGCGTGCCGATCGCGGTCGAAAACTTTGCCGCCGAATCGAAAATCGCGGTCGCCAGACTCCGCTCCTGACGCGGGAACCACATTCCAGTGGCCTTAGCGTTGGAGGGGAAGGTCGGTGCTTCGCCCACTCCCAGTAGAAGCCTGGACCCAAAGAACGCCTTAATCCCCGGCGCGAAAGCACCCGCGAAACATGCCAGGCTCCACAGGATTGCGCTGATCCTGCCGATTGCCTGCACGCCAAAACGATCCAGCATCACTCCCATCGGCAATTGCAGTGCAGCGTAGGTCCAGTTATAGGCGCTCAACAAGTAGCCGAAGACTACGTTGTCGATTCCGAAATCCCGCTCCAGAGCCTGCTTTGCAACCGACAGATTCACCCGGTCGAAATAATTGACCAGGACGCCGAAGGCCAACAGGAATGCGATCAGCCAACGCCGATGCGGAATGCCTGTACTTGACGATTTCGTTTCCGATTCATTCAGTAGCATCTCGCCAGCTCCTTCGATTTGATGCTCAGAACCTCACGTCGGTGCGCAAACCGATTACAACTCCGCTCGACCGGTGTGGATTGCCCTCGATTGTGTTGTAGTACTGGAAAGTTGGCTGCACCGCGAACCACGGTTTCAGCTGCGCCTTGTAATCCAGCGTGTACGCCTTTTCCCAGCCCAGCGCATATCCAAGCAGCAGTTCATTGAGCTGGCTGTAAGCATTGCCGGTGCGCGTGGAGACGAAGCCGAATGCCAGGTCATCCACCGTTCGCCGCGGAATGATACCGTGATACACTCCACCGACTGTGATCATTGAGTTCTGCAGATTCACAGTATTCGGGCTATTGTCGTAAGCGAAGGTCAGGTCCAGCCCTCGATTTGATCCGGCTTCGGCCCGATAGACTGCCTGGGCGGCCATGAAATAGTAAAGGTACGATCCCTTGGTAATTGCTCCGCTTAGCGGATCGACAAAGATTCCGTTGTAGTTCACCACTCCACCAAAGCGGTAAATTCCGGGATATAGCTTCCGATCGCTTGGTAGAGCTTGGTCAGGACTCTCCGGCGCGTCCCAGAGAAAGCCGGCTTCAGAAGCCATAACCGGCGAGTTGGCAATCACGAAGTGCAGACCGGTGGTGTCCTGTTGATAAGGGTTTCTGTTTCCAGAGAATGCGGCGGATTTGGCGTAGAACCCGCGGATGGGACGCTCGCTCGCCCGAAAGCCGTCTAGCCGAATATAAGCCGCCGGCACACCCGCCGGGTTGAACGTCAGGTAGGTGGCATTGAATATGTTGCCTAACGCGTAGTTCAAAGGTTCGATAGTGAACGATCCCCCGTACTCTTGGTTGCCAAAGAAGTCCCAACCAGCCATTTGACCCACCCGCACCGTGACAATGCCATCAGCCCATTGTTTCTGCAGCCAAAAGGAATCCATGCGAAATACGTGCACGCTGTCCAAACCACTCGGATTTGCATAGCTCCCCAATTGAGCGCCAATGTTGTTGCCCGTCTGCCACAGCCCGGTAGCATGGAAGCTCAGTTCATGGTGCGTGCCAGTCATCTTGTCGAAATCGATGTCCAGGGTGCCGCGGATTCGGGTGAAGGCGGCAGGCTGATCGGAAAGCCCGCCATGCACCACGCCAAAGGAATCGGTGGTGTTCTCAATGTTGAAAGTTATTCCCTTCTCAGCAAGCGCCGAGCGGATACCGAACAAGTCGCCAAACAGATACTGGCGATCGTTTGCCGAATTGGGCTCGGCATAGTTAGTTTCAAGGTGATACTGCGCCGAACATGTCGCCGCGAATCCCAGCGCGGCAACAGCCAACAGTGCCGCTCTCCTGCCCGGACGCGTGATAGCTCGGGCTACTGACTTATGCAGCGTTATTGTACGAATAGTAGACATCCGAGTTTCCTTTCTGGAATATCTTTCGTTCACTCACCAACCCGACAGAATGCATTTCAGAGACCAACGCGTGCCACGGCGCGCAGTTGGTTCGAATACAAGGGTTTTACGTGAAGTCGATACCTGTTCGACGGCCGTGTCGAAATGACGAAAGCACTAGCCGTGACGACGAAAGCTGACAGTTACCTTGCTGGTGACTTCTCATAAACAGGAATGTCGGCTCAGCCACGCGTTCTACCAAAGTAGAATAGACCGCCATCAGCAACGCTGATAGTATCCCTATAGCGAGGGATTAGCCCTTGAACGAGGACGGTCAGCCGGCTAGCCGAGTTTAAAATTGAAGAGCAAGATTGTGATCATTGACGATGATGTATTGGTGCGGCAAGCGCTAGGAGACTGCATGGAATCAGCGGGATATGTAGTCGAAAGCTTCGCTTCGGCCGAGCAATTCTTGGCTTCGGCTGCACCGAGCGCCGCCTGCCTGATTGTCGACGTCCAGTTGCCCGGCATTACCGGCTTGGAATTACAGGATAAACTGGCCGGGGCCGACAATCGCGTGCCCATTGTATTCGTCAGCGCGCAAGGTACCCAGGCGAATCGCGACCGGGCGATGCGACAGGGCGCAGTTGGTTTTCTCGCCAAGCCATTCCGGCGGGACGACCTGGTGAAACTTGTAGGCGCGGCGCTCGAGCGTTAGTCCAATTTGTTCCAACCCGGCCGTGGTCCCCCATGCGGGCTCGAATACGGGGCTAGTGTACTTGAATTCAATGGGTGGGTCACGTGGCAAGAGAGCCGTGGACAATTAGCGATATTGCATGCATTAATCAGGGAGGAAATACGATGGCTATCGAACAGTTGATTGGATATAGTCCGAAATTCCGCGCCTTGCTTCGAGACATAGAGATAGTTGCGCCAGTGGATTGCGGCGTCCTTCTTCAAGGCGAAACGGGGACCGGCAAGGAAGTGATCGCACGAGCGATTCATGAGGCCAGCCCGCGCCGTAACAACCGTTTCGTGGCCCTCAACTGCGCCGCCATTCCCGGCGCCTTGCTGGAGAGCGAGCTCTTCGG
>Ga0206832_10033_pt1 | contig 33298 bp, 5 predicted proteins | sample Alteio_BWOrgCont_74_FD_152896 | JGI IMG/M metagenome (GOLD analysis project Ga0206832, IMG submission 152896) | Enriched cells from forest soil in Barre Woods Harvard Forest LTER site, Petersham, Massachusetts, United States -... | ecosystem: Environmental > Terrestrial > Soil > Temperate forest >... | reverse complement strand
GAAAAGTTGATTGCATCAGTCACATTAATTGTGAGATTTCCGGTGCTTGCAGAAGGTGATGTGCCGAAGTTCGCGAGATTAGCATTTTCTCCGGTGATTGAAAGTGTTGTTAATGGAACGATGGCGCCAACAGTCTCACCAATAGTCACATTACCTGTACCTGCTGTCAGTGTCAGATTTCTGCCTGTGATATCACCATTGATTGTACCGGTAATAGAGATATTTCCGGCACCGGCCCCCGTTGTTAATGTTACATTATTTGTTGAAGTTCGAGTCACATTTCCGGTGATTGTGATATCATGATTAGTTGTTGTAATATTAGCTCCAAGATTCACGGCTCCTGTAAAATCAACAGTAGTTGCAGTTGTAATTGCGGCCGATTGGATAATTGAAGCTGCCGTTGCTGAAAGACAGTTAAGAGGTGTAGTTGTCCCAACTAGTCCTGAAAATTGTATTGTTCCTAATCCTGCAGTTAGTGTGAGGCAATAAGGACCATTAACAGTATTTGAAAAGATAATATTCCCTAATCCTGCACCGGTATCCATCGTCACATCATGAGTAAGCGTAAGAGCATCTGCCCAACTAATCGTGTCGCTCGTCGTTGTTATATTTGCACCTAAAGAAACGGCGCCACCTCCTGATTCTGTAAAGGTACCATCAAGAGACATTGTAGATCCAAAAGGTATAGTTAAAGCTCCTGTGTGAACAATTGAAAGAGGACCAGAATTTGTCGTCGTAATCGTTGAATTGATTGTCGCGCTATTTGTCGAAAGAACGATTCCGGAAGCACCTGTTGTGGAAAGCGCACCGTTGCATGTTGTAAGTCCAGTAATACCTGAAGCGCTAATCGAAGCAGCGTTGACCGCAGCAGTTGTGAGGTTATTTGCACTTGTGATAGAGACAACATTTAATGGTGTTGTATCACCAAGGTCTTCATTAAGTTGGATACTTCCGGTTCCGGATTTAAGATTTAAATTCTGCGCACCATTTATTGTACCATTGAAAACAATATTTCCACCGGATGCACTAGTGTCAAATGTCGAGGCTCCAACAAGATTGATTGGAGTGTTATAGGTGATACCACCTGTATTAGCAATCACTGTTCCTATGAAATTCAAAACTCCTACACCGGTATTGGTAGTACTTAAGGATCCTACTGTAATTGGTTGAGTAGATCCTCCGGTTATTGTTCCATTGAAAGTTGCTGTTAGAGGACCTCCATTCGTTGCTGTGATTGCCCCGCCTCTGAAAAAATTCGTCACATTTAGGGAGATACCTGACGAAGTATTGGTATTTAGATTTCCATTAATACTGACTTTATCATTAACGAGATCTATCGCAGCCTGTGTTATGCTTACTGACGCAGCGTTGATTGCAGCTGTCGTCATGGCTCTACAGCTGTTGATTGTAAGTACTCCAATTCTTGCAGTTCCCCCAAACATGGCTGATGCTGTGATAGTTCCTGTTCCGGCAGTAAGTGTCAGGTTTTGAACACCCGCTGTTGTAGCATCAACAGTTTTAGCAAAAAATATTCCACCTGTGCCACCACTGGAATCGAGAGCTAGACTTCCATTCATTGTTACAGGTCCGGCAAATGAAATGCCACCGGCAGCCGTTATAGAACCGCCAATGTTTACAGGAGCCGTCGCCCCCGTTTGATTAAAGCCACCACTAACAGAGAAAGTTGTTCCATTGACAATGGTTAATGGACTTCCATCTGTTAACGAAAATGTTATAGGTCCACTATTAGTTGTCGTTACATTATTGTTTACTAAGATCTGATTAGCGGTCACAGAAATTCCTGAGCTACCTGTTGTATCTAAGGCTCCACCAAATGTCACAAGACCAGTGATACTTGTACCGGCAATTGAAGCGGCGTTGATTACTCCGGTTGTAACGTTATTTGCACTAACGATGGAAATTGCACCTAAAGGGGTCGTTACACCCAAGCCGTCAATAAATTGAATATTTCCACCGCCGGCTATTACGTTTAAATTTTGGGTTCCATCAATAGTGCCATTAAAGACGATGTTTCCACCGGCAGCGCTCGAATCAAATGTCGATGCACCAATGAGACTTATAGGAGAGTTGGCTGTAATGCCGGCGGTGTTTGTCATCAATGTGCCTTGGAAATGAAGAACACCGGAACCTAAATTCGTTATCGTTGCAGAACCTACACTGATAGGACTTAAGCTTCCTCCGGTGATAGCTCCAGTAAATGTCGTAGTAAGCGGTCCACCATTTGTCGCTGTGACGGCACCTCCACGGAAAAGATTTGTGACGTTAAGTACGATACCTGCAGGTGCGTTTGTGTTAAGGTCTCCACCGAAAGATAATTTATCATTAATGAAGTCTATTGCCGTTTGGATAATATTTAAGGATGCTGCGCTAATGCCTGCTGTCGTCATGGCACTGCAACTATTGACGGTAAGAGCACCGATTCTCGTTGTTGCCCCAAATGCAGATGATGCTGTAATGGTACCGGTTCCTGCAGTCAAAGTCAACGCTTGGCCACCGGATGTTGTCCCATCGACGGTATTATTGAAATCGATCGTGCTATTATTCGATGTCAAATTAAGATTCGCATTCAAAATGATTGGACCGTTAAACAAGATACTTGCAGCAGAAACGGATCCACCGATATTTACAGGACCTGTTCCTGTTTGATTATAGGCGCCGCTAACTACAGCTCCGGCGCTCGAGTTGACGGTTAAAGTACCCGTGTGATCTACGATAACAGGTCCACCATTTGTCGTGAGAATCGATCCATTGCGTACAAAGTTTGTTCCGGTTTTATTGATACCGCCGATTGCGTTCGTATTGAGATTTTGGAATGTTGAAGTTCCACTGCCGGCTGTTTGTGTGAAGGTTGCGGCAGTGATATTTGCTGCATTAAGATTTCCAACGCTACTGATAGTGAAGTTACCTAGGCGTGTTGAATTTCCAACAACACCGGTGAGAGTTATCGTACCTGTTCCTGAAGCGAGCGTTAAGTTCCCTCCTCCATCTATTGTCGAGGCGAAGGTAATGTTTTGATTTGCAGCTGCCGTCGAGACGCTAGCTGTTCCTGATATTGTCACAGGACTTAAAAATTGGGTAGTGCCACCAATTGTCATGGAGTTAGAAAGAGTTGCTGCACCATTTTGGGTAAATGCGCCGGCTATTGTCGCTGTTGCGGGAGAAGTATAAGATGCAGTACCAGAACTTAAGACGTTGAAAGGGCCCGCAGCTGTTGTAGTGATGGCACCATCGAATGAAAACGTTGACCCTGTCAACGCAATACCGCCAACTGCATTAGTATTTAAAGCACCAAATGTGCTTATTCCTGATCCTGCAGATTGTGTGATTGTTGTAGCAAAGATCGATTGTGTGGTAATGTTTGCGCCGGTAACAAATGTCAGATCACCAATATAAGAACCACTTGTCCCGATATTTCCATTTAGTAGAATATTGCCGCCATTTCCATCCAAACTTAAATCATATGGTCCCTGTACTGTTTGGCTCAATGTAATCGATCCGGTTCCTGTGCCGGTATCGAGTAAGAGATCACCGCCCAAAGTAATAGGACTTGCAAAGCCGATAGCAGTGCCATTTGTTGTGATAGATCCGCCGGCAGTCACATTACCTGTACCCGTTTGAGCGAAAGCCCCATCTAGCGTAATATTTCCTGCAGCTGTACTTGTGAATAGTCCACTATTGACAATTGTCAGTCCCCCACCATTTGATGTTGTGATTGCAGCGGCTCTTGTCACTGCAGATGTTGTGATAGAAATTCCGGAAGAACCGGTTGTTGTTAACGCCCCATTAAATGTTGTAGTTCCTGTTCCGGCAATTTGTGTAATGAAGCCAGCGTTTACAGCTTGAGTCGACACATATGCAGCGTTTGTAATAGTCAATGAAAGAAGTGGGGTATTTGCCCCTAAATTTCCGCCGAACGTCACGTTTCCGGCACCTGAATTTACTGTAACAGCATAGTCACCATCAATGGCATAAGGAAAGAGGATATCGCCACCGGAAAGATGCGTATCATATGAGGCTGTTCCAAGTAAAGTAATGGGAGAATTATAAGTGATACCACCTGAACTTGCAGTAACCGTCCCTCTAAAATTTAAAGGGCCGGTTCCTAGATTATTCACCACCAGTGAACCTACTGTAAGGCCTAGCAAACTAGAGCCGGTAGCTGTACCTGTAAAATTGACTAAAACCGGACCGGTAGAAATGAAGGCGCCGCCACGGAATAAATTATTGACATTTAGAGTAATCGCCGAAGTGCCGGTGAGATCCCCACCAAAAGTTACAGTACCTCCAGTCTCGGTGACATTGACAGAAGCTGCTGTCAAGGCAGTTGTAGTCATATTGTTGCAGCTATTGACCGTGAATGCACCTAATGGTGTTCCCCCACCAACTGCAGCTGAGAAAGTGATGTTGCCGACGCCGGCTGCTAGCGTAAGGTTATTATCACCATCGACTGTGTTAGCAAAAGTGATCGAACTTCCGGAAGTAGCAGTGGAAATCGAAGTGCTTCCCGCCAACGATACCGGAGCGGCAAAGGAAACTGTATTGCCGGCGGTGATGCTATTGCTCAGACTCACTCCGCCGCTTCCTGACTGAGTCAATACATCACTCAAATTAAGGGTTGCGCCGGATGCCATCGTTAATGTGCTGCTGTTGGCAATGATGAGAGGGCCGGCGTTTGTCGTTGTGACTCCACTATTGAACGTAAAGGTCGTGCCGGTTAAATTAATTCCAAGTAAATTAGTCGTTGATAGAGTGCCATTAAACGCTGTTGTCCCCGTTCCTGCCGCCTGAATTATGCTTGCGATGTTCATCGCTGCGGAAGCTGTAACATTATGGGCATTTGAAATTGTCAAGACATTAAGAGGGAAATTTGATCCAACGGCTCCCGTAAATAAAATATTTCCTGTTCCCGGAACTAAAGTTAAATTTCTAGTATTAGCCACATCACCATCGAGGGTGCTACTAAATGTAATATTACCATTGGCTGTCGTCAATATAGATGCAGCAGATCCATTAATGACAACAGGAACAGGGAATATTAATGCAGTATTTGCTGTCGTAATATTTGCACCGACACTGATTGTCCCTGTTGAAGAAAAGGTCACGGCATTCGATACAATATTTCCGGCTAAAGAAATGTTTCCTCCCGTCAGAGCCAGTGAAGTAAATTCACCGCTACTTGCCGTCCCCATTGAAGAAAGTGTGATTGGACCTGTGCCCGCATTAACTGTAACAGTACGCAAATCACTCGTCACAGCATCCAAAGATGACAGTGTAATTGCCCCACCGGTTGAGTTGACGGTTAAGTCAGTTCCCGCTGATAGCGACAATGATGAGGTATTAAAAAATATTGGAGTATCAGCACTAGTCAACGTTGTAAGAGAGCCGGCAGTGAAATTCACTAAAGGAGCAGTATAATCTTGACTGTTGTAATGATACGTTGTCCCCGCCAAAGAAATCGAGGAGCTAGCAGTCAATGTCGTTACCCCATTGATTCCTATAGAACCCCCCCCTATATTATTAAGAGTGATGGCACCTGCTGTTGCACTTAACGAAGCTAGTGGTGTAGAGCTTCCGAGAGTCCCACCAAAAGTGATATTTCCGGCACCTGCATTGACATTTAGGCTTTGAGTTCCATCGATTGTTCCATTGAAAGCAATATTGCCACCGACCGCACTCGTATTAAATGTCGACGATCCAATAAGATTCAGTGCTGTATTGTACGTGATGCCGGCCGTATCTGTAATCACCGTACCTCTGAAATTTAAAATTCCTGAGCCCAAATTTGTCGTCACCAAAGATCCAACGGAGATAGGACTTAGACTTCCACCGGTGATTGTGCCTGTAAAATTAGCGATTAAAGGTCCACCGTTGGTTGCTGTGATTGCGCCACCGCGGAAGTAGTTTGTTATATTAAGAAGGATGCCTGCAGGGGCATTGGTATTAAAATCTCCGTTGACACTAACTTTGTCATTAATTAGGTCGATAGCCGTTTGAGTAAAACTTGCAGAGGATGCTGTGATCGCTGCTGTGGTCATAGCGCTGCAACTATTAACGGTAAATGCTCCAATTCTTGTTATTCCTCCAATCGCGGATGCAGCAGTGATCGTTCCGGTGCCGGCTGTCAGAGTCAAAGTTTGAGCGCCGGATGTCGTTGCATCGACGGTGTTAGAGAACACAATATTGTCATTGTTTGAATTCAAATTGAGATTTGCGTTCATTGTAATAGGACCTGCAAACGAGATACCTGCTGCTGAAACGGATCCACCTATATTTACAGGGCCGGCTCCTGTTTGACTATATGAACCGCTCACAGTTGCACCAAAACTTGATGAAACCGTTAGTGTGCCACTATTGTTTACAACAACAGGACCGCTGTTTGTCGTCACAATCGATCCATTTCTTGTCACATTTGTTCCAGAAATATTAATTCCGCCGAGTGCATTCGTATTGAGATTCTGGAATGTTGACGTTCCACTGCCCGCAGTTTGGGTGATTGTAGCTGCGTTGATGTTTGCTGCATTCAGATTTCCTACACTGCTTACAGTAAAGTTACCTAAACGCGTTGAGCCTCCAACGATACCCATCAAATTAATCGTTCCGGTCCCCGCTGCCAACGTCAAATTGCCACCGCCGTCAAGTGTAGAAGAGAATGTGATGTTCTGGTTAGCAGCGGCAGTAGAAACTGTAGCATTGCCCGAAATTGTCACAGGACTCAAGAATTGAGTAAACCCGCCAATCGTCATAGAGTTCGATAATGTGGCTACACCATTTTGAGTAAATGCTCCGGCAATAGTTGAAGTAGCACCGGAATTATAGGATGTTGTTCCCGAACCTAAGACATTGAAAGGTCCTGCTGCGGTCGTCACAATGGCACCGCCGAATACATATGATGTTCCGGTTAATGCAACACCACCAATTGCATTGGTATTTAATGCTCCAAATGTACTTATACCTGATCCTTGTGACTGAGTAATTGTATTAGCAAAAATGGATTGTGTCGTGATGCTAGCACCGGATACAAACGTCAGATCACCAATATAAGAACCGCTTGTACCGATATTGCCATTTAATAAGATGTTTCCCCCATTTCCATCCAAGCTTAAGTCATAAGGACCTTGTACCGTCTGACTCAAAGTTATCGATCCGGTTCCTGTACCGGTGTCTAGTGAAAAATCACTTCCCATTGTAATCGGACTAGCAAAAGCAATTGCAGCACCATCTGTTGTAATCGATCCGCCAATTGTAACATTCCCTGTTCCTGTTTGAGCAAAAGGACCGCTAAGTGTAATATTACCGGCTGCAGTACTTGTAAAAAGACCACTGTTGACAATTGTTAAGCCACCGGCATTTGATGTTGTTATTGCCGCGTTTCTTGTCACAGCAGCTGTCGTAATAGAAATTCCGGAAACACCCGTCGTTGTTAATGCTCCGTTAAAAGTCGTCGTCCCTGTACCGGCTGATTGAGTGATAGAACCTGCGCTTACTGCCTGCGTCGAAACGTATGCAGCATTTGTTATCGACAAAGAAAGGAGTGGTGTATTTGCCCCTAAATTTCCTCCAAATGTCACATTTCCAGCGCCTGAATTTACAGTCACAGCATAGTCACCATCAATAGCATAAGGAAAGAGGATATTCCCTCCTGACAGATGAGTATCGTAAGATGCTGTTCCAAGCAAGGTGATAGGCGAATTATAAGTAATTCCACCAGTGCTAGCCGTGACCGTCCCTCTAAAATTTAGTGGTCCAGTCCCTAAATTATTAACAACTAAAGATCCTACTGTAAGTCCAAGAAGACTCGATCCTGTGGCAGTACCCGTGAAGTTAACTAAAACAGGACCTGTCGAAATAAAGGCTCCACCGCGGAACAGATTATTAACATTGAGAGTAATTGCTGAAGTTCCTGTGAGGTCTCCACCAAAAGTCACGGTTCCGCCCGTTTCTGTAACAGATACAGAGGCTGCCGTAACGGCAGCTGTTGTCATATTATTGCAGCTATTAACCGTTAGCGCTCCAATAGGTATTCCACTTCCAACAGCACCTGAGAAGGTGATATTGCCAACACCTGCTGCAAGCGTCAGACTATTTGCACCATCGATAGTGTTTGCAAAAGTGATCGGACTTCCGGCTGTTGCCGTTGAAATTGATGTCGATCCCGCTAATGTGACCGGACCGGCAAATGAAACAGTATTTCCGGCAGTGATGCTATCGCTTAAGCTGACTCCACCACTTCCCGATTGAGTTAAGACATCGCTTAAATTGAGTGTTGCACCGGAAGCCAATGTTAATGTGCCGCTATTGGCAATGACGAAGGGACCGGAATTCGTTGTGGTGACACCACTATTGAAAGTGAAAGCAGCACCCGTAAGATTTATGCCTAGTATATTTGTCGTTGCGAGGGCCCCATTGAATATAGTAATTCCCGTTCCGGCTGATTGTATTAAGCTCGCAACATTAACCGTAGAGGATGCTGTGACATTAGTTCCGTTAGATAACGACAACACATTCAGCGGAAATGACGATCCTACGGCACCGGTAAATGTGATGCTTCCTGTTCCCGGCACCAAAGTAAGACTTCTGGTGTTCGCAGCATCACCATCAAGAGTACTGTTAAAAGTAATATTTCCACCGGCTGTCGTTAACACCGAAGTGGCTGAACCATTTATAACAACAGGAACGGGGAATACCAATGCACTGTTTGCTGTTGTGATATTTGCACCTAGAGTGATCGTTCCTGTTGAAGAAAAGCTCACCGCATTGGAAACAATAGCGCTAGGCAAGAAAATATTTCCTGCTGTTAAGGCTAAAGAAGCAAATTCACCACTTGTCGCTGTTCCTACTGAAGAAAGTGTAAGTGGTCCGGTTCCCGCATTAATTGTTAGAGTACGCAAATTTCCGGTCACCGCATCAATAGGCGATAATGTGATGGCGCCACCGGTTGAATTAATTGTCAAATTTGTACCGGAAGACAATAACGTCGACAATGTAGAAAAGGAAATCGGAGTACTAGCACTCGTTAATGTTGTAAGAGCGCCTGCATTAAAATTGATGGTAGGGGCAGTATAATTTTGCGAGTTATAATGATAAGTTGTTCCGGATAATGAAATCGAAGAACTCGCAATTAAATTTGTCGTTCCACTAATCCCGATTGATGCGCCGCCAACATTATTCAATGTGATATTGCCGGCGGTAGCATTTAATGAACTCAATGGAGTTGTCCCTCCAAGAGTTCCCGCGAAGTTGATGTTACCGGTACCCGCATTAACAATTAAACTTTGAGTTCCATCAATCGTACCGTTAAAAACAATATTTGCACCTACAGCGCTCGTGTTAAACGTTGAAGCGCCAACAAGATTTAATGCCGTATTATATGTGATTCCTGCTGTATCAGTATTTACAGTGCCTCTAAAATTCAAAATTCCTGAGCCCAAATTAGTCGTCACCACAGATCCCACATTAATTGGACTCGGACTACCACCTGTAATTGTACCTGTAAAGTTGGCAATTAAGGGTCCACCATTTGTGGCAGTAATGCCACCACCACGAAAGACGTTGGTGACGTTCAACGTAATTCCAGCAACTGCATTAGTATTAACGTCCCCACCAAAAGTCACTTTATCGTTGATCAAGTCGATTGCAGTTTGAGTGACATTTACTGATGAAGCAGTTAGAGCTGCAAGAGTCATAACACTGCAACTATTGACGGTAAATGCTCCGATTCTTGTGATTCCTCCAATTGCAGCTGCAGCTGTAATTGTTCCTGTACCGGCAGTCAGAGTCAATGTTTGGGCTCCGGCCGTCGTCGCATCTACCGTGTTAGAGAAAACAATGTTATTATTGTTTGAGTTTAGACTAAGATTACCATTCATAGTAATCGGTCCAGTAAACGAAATACCTGCAGCTGACAGGCTACCCCCAATATTCACAGGGCCGGCACCGGTTTGACTATAAGAACCGCTTATTGTTGCGGTAGACCCCGATGCAACAGTCAAAGTTCCACTGTTATTGACAACGAAAGGACCACTATTTGTCGTAATAATTGATCCATTCCTTATCACATTTGTACCTGAAATATTAATTCCACCGATAGCATTGGTATTAAGATTTTGGAATGTCGAAGTACCGCTACCCGCTGTTTGCGTGAAGGTTGCTGCTGTGATGTTTGCAGCAGAAAAATCCGTCACGTTTGTAACCGTAACATTGCCTAAACGAGTTGTTTGTCCAAGAGCTTCTGTAAATGTGATATCGCCTATGCCTGCATTTACCGTCAGATTCTGTGCACCATCAATTGTCTCCAAAAACAGAATATCCGCACCGGGACCACTCGTATCGAAACTCGATGCCCCAATCAGATTTATCGGAGTGTTGTATGTAATACCACCTGTATCAGTAGTGACAGAACCTTCAAAATTCAACACTCCTGAAGCCAAATTAGTGAAATTCACGGAACCTACTGCCACAGGATAGATTCCACCGGCTGTAACCGACCCTGAAAAATTCACAACATAGGGTCCACCATTTGTGGCAGTGATAGATGCATTTCTAAGCAGATTGGTCACATTAAAAAGCAATCCTGATGAAGTATTAGTATTAACACTTCCATTCAAGACAACTTTATCATTAACAGGATCTATTGCCGTTTGAGTGATATTTACCGATGTCGCTGTAAGTGCTGCTAAAGACATAGAACTACAACTATTAACAGTAAATGCACCTATTCTTGTGATGCCACCAATCGCAGATGTTGATGAAATACTTCCAGTTCCTGCAGTAAGATTCAAACCTTGAGCCCCGGCTGTCGTTGCATCAACGGTATTTGTAAATGCAATATTTCCATTGCCGGAATTTAAATTAAGATCCTCACTCATTGTAATCGGACCGGCAAACGAGATACCTGAAGCTGTAATCATACCACCGATATTGACGGGTCCCGCACCTGTTTGACTATAGGAGCCACTAATTGTCGTACCGACACTCGGAGTAGCGGTCAAGGATCCACTGTTATTGATGACAAGTGGCCCCCCATTTGTCGTCACGACAGATCCGGTTCGCACAAAATTTGTCCCCGCAAGATTGATACCGCCAGAACCATTAGTATTTAGATTTTGCAGTGTTGTCGTTCCGCTGCCTGCAGTTTGAGTGATGGTCGTTGCTGTGATGTTGCCGGCATTTAAATTGGCAACACTGGCGATTGATAAATTACCCAAACGCGTTGTTCCACCAACAACCCCGGTAAATGTGATGTTCCCCGCACCGGCTGTGAGACTCAGTCCACCCGGACCATCAACAGTACTCGAGAATAAAATATTCCCTGTTCCACTGCCGGTATTTAGCACAGTATTCCCCGTTAAGACTAATGCCCCACCAAATTGAATTAAATTGTTTGACGTCGTAATCGATCCGGCAGATTGAGTCATCCCCGTCCCTGATTCGGAGAATGGTCCACTTAAAGATAGTGCACCGCCGGAGCCCAATTTAAATGTTCCGGTAACGGAAATCGTCGCGGGACCGCTCAATGCTGTCGACAATGTATTGTTAACAGTCAAATTATTCCCCGTGAAAACGAATCCCGCAGCCCCACTTAAGGCAACAGCTCCATTCAATGTAGTTGTCCCGATCCCCGCAGCCTGATTCAAAGAAATTGCCGAAATGGAACTAGCAGTCACATTATTAGAACCGGTAATCGTAAAAATTCCAATTGGCGTTGTCTGACCAATGCCACCAGAACAAACAATATTAGATTGTCCGCAAGACAAAGTTAAATTTTGCGCTCCATTGATAACATTGGTGAAGGTAATATTGCCGCCTGCAGGTACTGCTCCAGCATTAGTCGAATCGGCAATAAGCGCTGTATTCAACGAAACCGGTCCTGTCATTTGAATAGCACCGCCACTTGTCGTTAGATTACCCCCTAGGTTAATTGCCGATGCTCCGGTGTAATTAATGGCTCCGGTTGTGATCATAGTAGAGTCCTGATTAACCGTCGCGCCGCTAGTAGTTAGCGATGTTAATGCTGAATTTCCTCCAACCGCTCCGGTTAATGTGACGGTTCCACCTGTACCACCCACTAATGTTAAGGAATTACCGCCATCGATAGTACTAGACGCTGAAATAGAGGCTCCGGCAGGAGTGCCGCCACCATTTGTCGTATCTGCAAGCACGGAATTCGTTAGAGAAATTGGTCCTGTAAAGGTAATTGGACCACCATTTGTCGTGAGATTGCCTCCTAAACTTAATAACGTCCCATTATAGCTGATACCTCCGGTTGTATGAATCGTAGATCCTTGCGTCAATGTTGTACCCGTACAAGAAAGAGATGATAATGGAGTCGTTCCACCAACAGCGCCTGTTAATGTCACTGCACCACTGCCTGTCAAACTCAGAGAAAATGCACCATTAATGGTGCTTGAAAAACTCAAAATAGAACCGGTTGCAGCATAACTTCCTGTCAATGAAACCGGACCCGTCATTGAAATAGGACTTCCACTTGTCGTTGATGAACCTGCCAAATTAATGCCGCTCGTTCCACTGTAGTTGATAGCACCTGTAGTAACCACGGTAGAACTTTGACTGACTGTCGCTCCACTTGCAGTGATCGATGTCAGTGGAGTCGTTCCACCAATAGCTCCTGATAATGAGACACTACTTCCTGTTAAGTTCAACGCTTGAGCGCCATTGACAGTATTCGAAAACGTGATAGGTCCGCCTGTTGTCGAGACAGTATTTATAGTAAAGCCGCTAGTTAAAGAAACCGGACCGGCAAACGACACTGCGGCATCGGTTGTCTGAATGTTACCGCCAATGAGTGAGACTGTTCCGGATCCTATTTGTTGGAATGGACCACTCAAGGAGTAGACAGTACCCGGAGAAGTAAAAGTACCTGCGTGATTAATTACGAGGGCTCCGCCGCTTCCCGTCGAAATGGAACTTGATAAACTGACAGAACCTGTTGTGATATTGATCCCAGCAGCACCCGTTGTTGAGCAACCTCCAGCAAATGTTGTTGTTCCTGTTCCTGCAGTCTGATCAAACGAACCTAAATTTACTCCTGTAGCAAACAGTACATTTTGTGCTGCACCAATTGTCAAAGAAGTGAGCACACCGGAATTACCAACTAGTCCATTAAAGGTTACTGAATTTCCGGATCCCGGATTAATCGTCAGATTACGACTATTCCCTGTGGCATCTGAGTTTAGTGTGCTATCAAATGTAAACGCACCACCTGAAAACACGAGATTATCTGCGCCGATAAGAACGGGAGAGCCATAAACTATAGGACCGATTTGATTCGTTGTTATTGTCAGGATAGTTGGTGAGTTAAATACGGGAGCGGTATTTGAGTAGATAGGGCTTGGATGGTTGATCGTATCTCCTGTGGCCGTCACACTCTGAACATTATTTCCCGAAATACCGATCTGTGCAAGATTTACCGTTCCTGTAAGCCCATTGACGACAATATTGCGATTGACACCCGTCAGATTTGTTAGCGTGATATTTCCGCCATTGCTGTTCACAGTGAAATCGGTACCGGCACTAAGAGCAATCGTACCGGTCACAAATGTAATTGGCAAACCACCGGATGTTACCGTCGTGGGAGAACCGGAAGTAAAATTAAAAAATGTTCCGGCGGTATATGTTTGCGTTCCATCAGAAATGACTGTTCCGGAAAAATTAATGGCACTTGCTGCCGTAACATTCGTGATCCCCGTGGATGTTGATGCACCTGTCCCACGATTGGCTAAATTAATCGTTGCTCCTGTTGCAGTAAAATTATTGAATGGGACAACGCCACCCATTGTGCCTGCCAATGTGATAGATCCGCCTCCCGACGTCAACGTAAGATTTCTTCCTGCCACATCACCATCAATTGTTCCGGTTACCAAAATATTTCCGGCACCAACACCGGTTGAAAGTGTGACATTATTCGTATTTGTACGCGTGACATTCCCGTTAAGAGTGATATTATTGCTAACGGTTGTGATATTATTTCCAAGAGAAATCAGTCCTATTAAATCTACAGCATTTGTCGTTGAAATCGATCCTGTTTGAATAATTGAAGTTCCTGAAGCTGTCAGAAAATTCAATGGCGTCCCCCCACCAATAGCTCCGGATAATGTAACCGTGCCACTTCCCGAAAGCGTCAAACCAAAAGCTCCATCTATAGTGCTTGAAAAATTGAGATTCGATCCGGTAGCCACCACAGCACCTGTGAGCATAACGGGTCCCGTAAATCCAATTGGACTACCGGTCGTCGTCAAATTGCCACCCAAATTGATTTGAGTTGGCGCACTATAACTGATGGCACCTGTCGTCGTAACCGCGGCATCTTGTGTTATCGTAGCTCCTGTAACAGTCAGAGTCGTCAGCGGATTGATGCCACCAACAATTCCTCCCAGTGTCACAACACCGGTAGAACCTCCGGTCAATGTTAATGTATGAGCTCCATTTACAGTACTTGAAAAATTAATGTTTGCACCGGCAGGAGTGGCTCCACCATTTGTGGTATCAACAAGCAAATTCGTTCCGAAAGTGACAGCACCTGTCATTCCAATTGAACCACCACTTGTATTCAAGCTTCCGCCTAAACTGATGGCTCCGGTGTAATTGATCGCACCTGTCGTTTGGACAACAGAACTTTGAGTGATCGTAGTGCCGGTTGCTGCGAGTGAAGTAAGAGCAGTTGTTCCCCCAACAACGCCCGACAATGTCACGATGCCACTACCGGACAATGTGAGTGATTGCGCACCGTTCACCGTGCTTGAAAGGGTAATGTTCGAGCCTGTTGCCACGACACTTCCTGTTAATGCCACAGGGCCTGTTAAGGCAATTGGATTGGCGGTCGTCGTCAGCGATCCACCTAAATTTATAGCTGTCGGCGCTGTATAACTAATAGCTCCTGTCGTCACCACGCTTGAGCTTTGCGTGATGGTAGCACCTGTTGCCGTCAAAGAACTCAATGGTGTTCCACTGCCAATAGCTCCGGAAAATGTGACAATGCCGTTCGTTCCACTTGTCAATACTAGGGCATCACCGTTGTCAATCGTACTAGAAAATGTGATGTTTGATCCTGTAGAAGCTGTTCCACCGTTCGTAGTATCGATGGTCACCGGACCGGAAAGCGTAACCGCTCCTGTCATCCCAACTGTCGCACCACTTGTTGTCAAATTACCACCTAACCCAATAGCGCCGGTATAACTGATGGCTCCGGTCGTTTGAACCGTTGAGCTTTGTGTGATTGTGTTTCCATTTAGTGTAAAACTTGTTAATGGTGTTATTCCTCCGACTGCTCCAGACAATGTGATAACACCGGTTGTACCGCTTGTTAACGTCATTGTTTGTGCACCGTCGATTGTGCTAGAGAAGGAAATATTTGCACCGGCAGGTGTCGAATTTGTCGTATTCGCTGTAATCGCATTATTCAAGACAACAGGACCGGTTACACCTATAATTCCGCCTGCGGTCGTCAAATTGCCATTCAAACCTATCGATGTGCCGTTATAGGTAATAGCTCCGGTGGTATTGACTGTCGAATTTTGTGTAATCGTTGTACCACTAACGGAAAGCGATGTCAAAGGAGTCACTCCTCCAACAGCACCCGATAATGTAACAGTACTACTCCCTATCAAAGAAAATGTTTGAGCTCCATTGATTCGACTAGAAAATGAAAGTGTCGATCCGGTTGCAACAACGCCGGCAGTTAATGAAACGGGACCGGTCATCGAGATTGGACTCGTGGTTGTTGTGAGTGCTCCACCTAAATTAATGACCGTCGGAGCTGTATAACTAATCGCTCCGGTAGTAACCACGCTCGAACCTTGTGTAATTGTAGATCCTGTTGCAGTCAGAGAACTTAATGGTGTGCCTCCACCAATAGCTCCCATCATAATCACTGTTCCGGCAGTTCCTCCTGACAATGTCAATGACCTTGATCCACTGCCATTAATCGTACTCGAAAATGTTATCGACGCACCCGCAGGTGTGGCATTACCGTCCGTTGTATCAAATACAGTATTAGTATTGATCGTTACCGGACCGGTCATGCCGATAAGGCCGCCATTTGTAGTGAGATTTCCGTTAAGACTAATCGCCGTTCCTGTATAATTTATGTTGCCGGTCGTGTTGGCTGTCGCCCCTTGTGTAATCGTCGTGCCACTGACAGTAAGAGAAGTCAAAGGTGTTATCCCTCCAACTGCACCGGTCATTGATACAGTACTACTAGCTGTTAAAGTAAGTGGATTTGCTCCATCAATCGTGCTCGAAAAGGAAAGTGTTGATCCATTTGCAACAACACTCGCTGTTAACGCAACGGGTCCTGTCATTCCGATGCTACCGCCGGTGGTCGTTGTTAAATTACCGCCTAAATTTATTGCAGTCGGAGCGGTATAGCCGATTGCACCGGTCGTTGTAACAGCTAAACCTTGTGTAATAGTAGCGCCGGTTGCTGTCAGGGAGGTTAAAGGAGTATTGCCACCGACAATGCCATTGAGAGAAACAATACCGGATGTACCACTCGTTAAAATTAATACTTGAGCATTATCAATTGTTCCGGAGAATGTAATATTCGCACCAGCAGGCGCTCCACTTGTCGTATTAACGGTCACAGCTGAACCTAAAGTGACGGGTCCCGTCATACCAACAGGGCTGCCGGCTGTCGTCACATTGCCATTTAAACTGATAGCATTTAATCCCGTATAACTAATCGCACCCGATGTAGTTGCTGTCGCACTTTGAGTTACTGTCAGTCCGGTTGCCGTTAGAGAAGTAAGCGGTGTTCCACCTCCTACAATGCCCGACAGGGTGACCGCACCTGCAGTACCGCCATTTAATGTAAATCCAAAAGCGCCGTTAACAGTACTAGATAGACTAATATTTGCTCCGGCAGATGACGCGCCCAAATTTGTACTATCTAAAGTTAATGTAGTCCCTAAAGTCACTGGTCCTGTCATTCCTATCGTGCCGCCGGCTGTTGTGATATTTCCGTTCAAACTAATCGCCGTACCGGTATAACTCACAAGTCCTGTCGTCTTAACAGTCGAAGTTTGTGTAATCGTCGTTCCACTTGCTGTTAGCGATGCTAACGGAGTCGTTCCACCAACAGCTCCGGTCATCGTCACTGTTCCTGAACCTGCCAAAGTTAATGGGAATGCTCCATTTATTGTACTTGAAAAAGAGAGAATAGATCCTGTTTCAACGACCGTATTCGTCAAATTCACAGGACCGGTCATCGATATCGGACTAGCGGTCGTTGTCAAACTGCCACCAAGATTTATTGTCGAAGCGGTATAACTGATGGCACCTGTAGTTGTCACAGCGGCACCCTGCGACATTGTCGCACCGCTTGTCACTGTTAATGAACTCAACGGAGTACCACCACCAACAATTCCATTTAATGCGACTGTTCCGCTTGTACCACCTTTTAATGTCAGAGCAAATCCACCATTGGTAGTACTTGAAAAGGTAATATTGGCTCCTGCCGGCGTGCTACTTGTGGTATCTTCTATCACAGCAGTTGTAAGAGTCACAGGTCCTGTCATTGTAATGACGCCACCACTTGTGGTTTGGTTGCCGCCAAGACTGATCGCAGTTCCTGTGAAATTTATAGCTCCTGTTGTAACGACCGTAGAACTCTGCGTAATGGTCGTACCGGTCGCAACAATCGAGCTCAATGGAGTCGTCCCCCCAACAGCGCCGGATAACGTGACGGCTCCGGCAGATCCGCCTGTCAATGTCAACGTCTTGGCACCATCAATTGTACTTGAAAATGATATTCCAGCGCCTGTCGGTGTTGCTCCAACATTTGTTGTATCGGCAGTGACACTAGATGTCAACGTGACGGGTCCTGTCATTCCGATCGTGCCACCACTTGTCGTCAAATTACCGTTCAAATTTATGGCTGTGCCGGTATAACCAATGGCTCCGGTTGTTTTGACTGTTGAACTTTGAGTGAGAGTCGTCCCACTGACAGTAACAGATGTCAATGGAGTAACCCCACCCACAGCACCCGTAAGTGTCACTGTGCTGCTGCCTACCAAATTAAATGTCTTAGCTCCATTGACTGTACTTGAAAATGCTATTGTAGATCCGGTGGCTACAACATTACCTGTCAATGAAACTGGACCGGTCATGGAAATAGGACTTGCTGTCGTGGTGACATTACCGCCTAAATTAATGACGACAGTTCCGGTATAACCAATAGATCCTGTGGCTACGGCTGAAGAGCCTTGTGTGATCGTAGAACCTGTTGCTGAAAGTGATGTCAATGGAACCGAATTACCAACAGTTCCGGTCATCGTCACTGTGCCGCTAGTGCCACTTGTCAACGTTAAAGCTTGCGCGCCATTAATTGTACTAGAAAATGCTATTGTCGATCCTGCCGCCGAACCGCCACTATTCGTGGCATCAACAACGACTGCTGCAGTTGTCAATGAAACGGGGCCGGTGAAAGAAATTGCGGCTCCACTAGTCGTCACATTACCGCCTAAATTTATCAGCGTCGATCCGGTATAACTCAATATTCCTATTGTTTGAGCTGTCGAACTTTGCGTGATGGTCGCCGCTGTCACACTTAATGAGCTCAATGGCGTTGTTCCACCGACGGCACCTGTAAATGATGTTGTTCCTGTTCCACCGGCCACTGTCAATGTCTGCGCACCATTCAACGTATTGCTAAAAGCAACATTCGCATTATTGGATGTGATCACACTATTTCCGATTAAACTGACGGCACTGGCAAAAGTCAAAGGATTAGCCCCGGTAACCGTAATGTTATTGCCGACTTGAATCTGATTGGCATTTGTAAATATCAAATTCGTGAGCGGATTCGTTCCTCCAACGGCACCATTGAAAATGACGTTTCCTGTTGTGCCGGCTTTTAATGTTAATGTGGTGGCTCCATTGAGAGTACTAGAAAAACTGATGTTAGCTCCTGCAGCTGTCACGCCTGCATTAGTACTATCAAAGGTAGGTGTATTCGTGATCGAAACCGGACCGGTAAACGCAATGGTTCCACCACTTGTTGTGATATTTCCATTAACATTAATCGCAGTGGTTCCATTATAACTGAATGTTCCTGTCGTCTGAGCTGTTGAAGATTGAGTGATTGTTCCTGCTGTGACACTCAAGAGACTTAATGGAGTCGTTCCTCCGACAGCAGCGGAGAATGTCGTCGTGCCGGTACCGGCCGCTAATGTAAATGATTGCGCTCCATTTATAGTGTTACTAAATCCAATATTTGCACCATTTGAAGTGATCAAGCTTGTTCCGGAAAGAGTCACTGGACTTGGGAACGTGAGCGTATTAGCACCGGTGACAGTAATATTACTGCCGATTTGAATAAGATTGGCGCTCGTAAATGTTAAATTCACCAATGGATTTATTCCGCCGACAGCACCGGAAAAAATTATATGTCCTCCTGTTCCGGCTTTTAATGTTAATGTTGTTGCACCATTGAGCGTACTGGAAAAACTAATGTTTGCTCCGGCAGGAGTTCCGCCTGCATTAGTGCTATCGAATGTCAATGCATTTGTAAGAGCAACAGGACCCGTCATGCCAATCGTGCCACCACTCGTCGTAATATTGCCGCTTATATTAATGGCTGTGGCTCCGGTATAAGCGATGGCTCCTGTTGTTATTGCTGTTGAACTTTGCGTGATTGTAGCACCTGTTGCCGTGAGTGTCGTCAACGGAGTTGTCCTACCAACTGCCGCAGGCATAAGTACTGTACCGCTGCTTCCGGCTGTCAATGTCAAATTCTGTGCTCCATTAATAGTACTCGAAAATGTGATATTGGCTCCGGCAGGTGTTCCATTGCTATTCGTTGTATCTGCTACAACAGCTGCTGATAAAGATACAGGTCCTGTCAACCCTATCAAACCTCCACTCGTTGTTAGGTTCCCACCTAAATTGATCACTGTAGATCCGGTATAATTAATGGCTCCTGTTGTTTTGGCTGATGAGCTTTGTGTGATGGTGGCACCGCTAGCTGTAAGAGATGTCAACGGCGTCGTTCCCCCAACAGCTCCTGTCAATGTCACCGTCGATGTACTGCCTCCAACAAGAGATAGCACTTGTGCACCATTGATCGTATTCGTAAAGGTAATGAGTGCTCCGGTAGAAACTGTACCCCCATTTGTCGCATCGGCAGTAACACCTGCAGCTAAAGATACCGGACCGGTCATGATAATGGTGCCACCGCTTGTCGTGATATTCCCCCCCAAACTGATAAGGGTCGATCCGGTATAACCAATGGCTCCTGTCGCTTTACTTGTAGAACTTTGCGTAATATTCGCGCTTGTCGCACTCAAAGAACTTAATGCAACGGCTCCACCTACAGCACCTGTCAGCGTCACGGTCCCGCCGGTACCACCGGTAAGAGTTAATGACTGGGCTCCATTAATCGTCGAAAAGAAAGTGATATTGGCACCGGCGGGCCTTCCGCCACCATTCGTTGTATCCGCTACTACAGCTCCTGTTAGAGAAACCGGACCCGTCACGCCAATGGTCCCGCCGGTAGTCGTGGTTAGATTTCCACCTAAATTGACTACTGTTCCGTTATAACTAATTGCGCCGGTGGTCACTACACTAGAACTTTGCGTGATTGTGGCTCCTGTTGCTGTCAACGAGGTCAATGGCGTTGATCCTCCAACGGCCCCCGTCAATGTAACAATGCCGGCTGTTCCACCTGTCAATGTTAAAGCTTGAGCACCATTGATGGTACTAGAAAATGAAATGTTCGCGCCTGCAGCAGTACCACCACTATTAGTGGGATCGACAACGACTCCTCCTGTCAATGATACGGGACCGGTAAGCCCTATTGTTCCCCCACTTGTCGTGATATTTCCTGCCAGATTAATCGCCGTTGATCCGGTATAACTGATAGCTCCCGTCGTTTTAGCGGTAGATCCTTGTGTTATCGTTGCTGCTGTAATATTCATCGATGTTAATGGAGTCGTCCCACCGACAACGCCATTAAAAGCTGTTGTCCCTGTACCTCCATTTACAACAAATACTTGTGCTCCATCCAAAGTAGAGCTAAAAGTGACGTTTGCATTATTTGCAGTGATTGTGCTGGCGCCGGTCAGGCTCACAGGATCTGAGAAAACAAGTGGATTTGCCCCGCTAATCGCAATGTTATTGCCAACCTGGATCAATGCAGCACTTGTGAAAACAAGATTGCTTAATGCTGCAGTGCCGCCAACTTGACCTGAAAAGGCAATAGTCCCTGTTCCGGCCACTAATGTTAGTGATTGGGCTCCATTAAGGGTTCCATTAAAACTGATATTGGCATTATTGGAAGTCATAACGCTGGTTCCAATCAAACTCACAGGACTTGTAAATACAAGTGGATTAGCCCCTGTCACAGTTATATTTGAACCTATTTGTATTTGACTCGAACTTGTAAAGACAAGATTAGTCAATGGAGCAGTGTTACCAACGGCTCCATTCAAAGTGACAATCCCTGTTCCTCCTACCAAACTTAATGCAACGGCTCCATTAACGGTTCCTCCAAATGAAATCGCACCATTATTCACACTTGTATTAATGGCGGTCGTTCCTACAAGTGTTGTAGGAACATTATTGGTGATCGTAAATGAATTAGCGGTGACATTTCCACCTAAACTAAGACTGCTTCCTGCTGTCGATGATACCAAAAACGCGGCGAGACGCGTGGTTCCTCCAACGACCCCTGAAAGTGTGATAGCACCACTACTTCCGGAATTTAGAGTTAATGCTTGAGATCCGGCAACAGTGCCATCTATCGTTCCACCAAAAGATATCGCCCCATTATTTACGCTTGTATTAATGATGCTCGACCCGGTCAAAGTTGTAGGGACGTTATTCGTGATCGTAAACGAATTAGCGCTGACATTGCCTGCTAAACTTACACTACTGCCTGCTGTCGATGATATCAAAAACGCTCCAAGTCGTGTCGTTCCTCCAATGACTCCGGATAAAGTGATGGCTCCGGTCGATCCTGAATTCAAAGTCAATGCTTGCGATCCGGCAACAGTACCATCAATTGTGCCTCCAAAGAAAATGCCTCCGTTAAACACACTTGTATTGACAACACTAGATCCGGATAATGTGGTTGGCAGATTATTGGTGATAGTGAAAGAATTAGCACTTACATTCCCTCCAAGAGTGACACTACTTCCTGCTGTCGATGATACCAAAAACGCTCCAAGCCGCGTGCCTCCACCAATAGCTCCTGATAATGTTATGGCACCGGTCGATCCGGAATTAAGCGTCAACGCCTGCGATCCTGCCACTGTTCCATCAATTGTTCCGCCAAAAGTGATGGCTCCATTATTTGCACTGGTGTTGATTACTGCTGTCCCTGCTAATGTTGTCGGTACGTTATTGGTAATCACAAAAGAATTTGCAGTGACATTTCCCGGTAGACTTACGCTGCTGGTTCCGGCAGTAGAAGAGACCAGAAAAGCTCCAAGACGCGTCGTACTTCCAATAACGCCTGACAATGTGATTGCCCCTGAACTTCCTGAATTTAAAGTCAATCCTTGCAGCCCGGCAGAGGTTCCGTCTATCGTTCCTCCAAATGAAATAGCCCCATTATTCGTGCTCGTATTGATCACACTCGATGCTGCCAATATGGTGGGCACATTATTAGTGATCGTAAATGAATTCGCAGTGACGTTCCCGCCAAGATTTAAAGTACTGCCTGCTGTCGATGAGACCAAAAAGGCTCCAAGTCGTGTCCCTGTTCCTAAATTTCCTGATAATGTAATCGGACCGGTTGATCCGGAATTAAGGGTCAACGCTTGTGATCCGGCTGCTGTCCCATCAATACTTCCACCAAAAGAAATGGATCCATTATTTGCACTGGTATTAATAACACTAGATCCTGCTAACGTCGTGGGAACGTTGTTAGTAATCGTGAATGAATTGGCTGTCACATTTCCGCCAAGACTGACGCTGCTCGTGCCGGCTGCAGATGAAATAATCATCGCTCCGAGGCGCGTGCCTGCTCCAATAACCCCAGATAATGTGATCGCACCTGCTGATCCTGCATTCAACGTAAAAGCTTGTAATCCGGCACTTGTACCATTGATCGTGCCACCAAAAGTGATGGCCCCATTAAATACGCTAGTATTAATCGTGCTGGATCCAACTAAAGTTGTAGGAACATTATTCGTGATAACGAAAGAATTAGCTGTGACATTTCCTGCTAAACTTACACTGCTTCCTGCTGTCGATGAGACCAAAAATGCACCGAGACGCGTGGTACTGCCAATGATTCCCGATAAAACAATCGCACCCGAAGATCCTGAATTCAAAGTGAGTGCCTGTGATCCTGCGACAGTTCCATCAATCGTTCCACCAAATGAGATGGTTCCATTATTTGCGCTAGTATTGATAATACTTGATGCTGCTAACGTTGTAGGAACATTATTTGTAATTGTAAACGAATTGGCGGTAACATTTCCGCCTAAACTAAAAGTACTTGTCCCTGCTGTTGACGAGACCAAAAATGCGCCAAGCCGCGTTCCTGATCCAATAGCTCCGGATAATGTAATGGCACCACTGGATCCGGCATTCAACGTCAAGGCTTGCAATCCTGCGCCGGTTCCGTCAATCGTGCCACCAAAAGAAATAGCTCCGTTATTCGCACTGGTATTGATGATACTAGATCCAACAAGTGTTGTGGGAACGTTATTTGTGATTGTAAACGAATTCGCTGTGACATTACCGCCTAAACTGACACTGCTTCCTGCTGTCGATGAGACCAAAACTGCTCCTAGGCGCGTTCCTCCTCCTAAAACACCGGATAACGTAATCGCACCACTCGACCCGGAATTCAAAGTTAAATTCTGCGTTCCTGCAACTGTGCCATCAATGTTGCCGCCAAAAGAAATAACTCCATTATTCGCACTGGTATTGATAATGCTCGATGCTGTTAAGGTTGTCGGCACATTATTAGTGATCGTAAAAGAATTGGCTGTAACATTTCCGGCAAAACTAATACTGCTAGTTCCGGCTGTCGATGAAACCAAAAATGCACCTAGCCGCGTTGTTCCGCCAATAACCCCGGATAATGTAATGGCTCCGGTCGACCCTGAATTTAACGTGAAAGCTTGTGACCCGGCTGTGGTACCGTCAATCGTTCCACCAAATGAGATGGCTCCATTATTTGCGCTTGTATCGATAGAACATGATCCGGCTAAAGTTGTGGGAACAACATTTGTGATCGTAAATGAATTTGCTGTAATGTTTGCACCAAGACTAACACTGCTGCCGGCTGTCGATGAAATCAACAGAGCACCAAGCCTCGTGCCGACTCCAACGGCACCGGATAAAATGATGGCTCCGGTTGATCCTGAATTCAAAGTAAAGGCTTGCGATCCGGCAGTTGTTCCATTAACTGCGCCACCAAAAGTAATCGCTCCATTATTGGTACTGGTATTGATAATAGTAGATGCGGCCAATGTTGTCGGCACATTATTTGTAATCACAAACGAATTGGCTGTAACATTCCCACCAAGGCTAACACTACTTCCTGCTGTCGATGATACCAAAATAGCTCCGAGTCGCGTCGTTCCTCCAACTACTCCGGAAAACGTGATGGCGCCACTCGACCCCGAATTCAACGTGAGCGCTTGCGATCCTGCGACTGTTCCATCAAGTGTGCCACCAAAAGTGATCGCTCCATTATTTGCACTGGTATTTATTGTGCTGGAAGCTGCCAACGTTGTTGGTACATTATTGGTAATGACAAACGAATTGGCTGTGACATTTCCCCCGAGACTGACACTACTTGTGCCGGTAGTCGATGAAATTAAAACGGCTCCTAAACTCGTTGATCCTCCTAAAACCCCGGAAAAAGTAATGGCTCCGGTTGATCCTGCATTTAAAGTTAAAGCTTGCGAGCCGGCTGTTGTTCCATTAATCGTGCCGCCAAAAGAAATAGCTCCATTATTTGCACTGGTATTGATAGAACTCGATCCTGAAAGCGTCATCGGAACGTTATTTGTAATCGTAAATGAATTGGCTGTAACATTCCCACCTAGACTTAAGCTACTTGTTCCTGCTGTGGATGAAACTAATACAGCTCCGAGTCGTGTACCACTACCTACTGCTCCTGATAACGTAATTCCCCCACTTGACCCTGAATTCAAAGTAAGTGCTTGCGCCCCGGCACTTGTCCCATCAATGGTTCCACCAAATGTGATGGCGCCATTAAAAACACTGGTATTGACTGTGCTAGATCCGGTCAAAGTAGTAGGAACATTATTAGTGATCACGAACGAATTGGCACTTACATTTCCACTTAAACTGACACTACTTGTGCCTGCAGCAGATGAAATCAAAGTTGCCCCTAGTCGCGCTGTCCCTCCGACAACTCCGGAAAAACTAATGGCTCCTGATGTCCCTGAATTCAAAGTTAACGCTTGCGATCCGGCTGTTGTGGCATTGACTGTACTTGAAAAGGAGATATTGGCGCCTGCGGCTGTTCCACCTGCATTTGTACTATCGAGTGTCGAAGCATTAACTAACACAACAGGACCTGTCATTCCAATGGTGCCACCACTTGTTGTGATGTTGCCGCCCAAACTTATAGATGTAGCCCCGGTATAACTCAAAGCTCCTGTCGTCTTAGCAGTTGATGCTTGTGTTATCGTCGCTGCTGTAACAGTTAATGAACTCAATGGAGTCGTTCCACCAACAACACCGTTAAATGCTGTTGTACCGGTTCCTCCAACAATAGCTAATGTCTGTGCTCCATCTAAAGTGGAACTAAAACTGACATTTGCATTATTTGAAGTAATCGTACTTGCCCCTGTCAAAGTGACAGCATCAGGAAAAGTAAGGGCATTAGCCCCTGTGACCGTTATATTGTTACCTATCTGTATTAGACCGGCACTTGTAAATACAAGATTGGTCAAGGGAGTCGTATTTCCTACGGCTCCTGTCAAAGTGACGGTTCCTGTTCCTCCAACTAAACTTAATGCGACGGCACCGTTAACACTTCCTCCAAAAGAGATCGCTCCATTATTCGCACTTGTAGTGATGGCGGTAGTTCCAACGAGCGTTGTAGGCACACTATTTGTAATCGTAAAGGAATTGGCCGTTACATTTCCGCCTAAACTAACACTGCTTGTCCCTGCTGTCGATGATACTAATATTGCTCCCAATCGCGTTGTTCCACCAACAACTCCGGATAAAGTAATTGCACCGGAAGATCCGGAATTTAAAGTTAATGCCTGCGAACCGGCTGTTGTTCCATTAATCGTGCCTCCAAAAGAGATGGCTCCATTATCTGAACTAGTATCAATGATACTCGATCCTGAAAGGGTCGTTGGAACGTTGTTCGTTATCGTAAAGGAATTGGCTGTAACATTTCCTCCTAACTTAACGCTACTTGTTCCGGCTGTCGATGAAACTAATACTGCCCCAAGCGATGTGCCTCCACCGAGAGCGCCGGATAATGTGATCGCTCCACTGGTTCCGGAATTCAGGGTAAGTGCTTGCGCTCCAGCACTTGTCCCATCAATCGTGCCTCCAAATGTGATCGCTCCGTTATTTGCACTGGTATTAATAATGGAAGATCCGGCTAATGTGGTGGGTACATTATTCGTGATCACAAATGAATTGGCTGAAACATTCCCACCAAGACTAACACTGCTGGTCCCTGCCGCTGATGATATCAACGTGGCCCCTAGCCGCGCTGTCCCTCCAACAACTCCGGAGAAACTTATCGCTCCTGCTGTCCCGGAGTTCAATGTGAGCGCTTGAGTTCCTGCGGTCGTGGCATTTACGGTATTAGAAAATGTTATGGCGGCTCCGGCAGGACTCCCTCCAGCATTCGTTGTATCCAGAGTAACAGAGGCGCCGAGGACAACGAGTCCATTAAACACTAATGGCTGGCCATGTGTTGTAATATTTGCATCAAGAGTAATGGTTCCTGCATCACCGGAACCGGCTGTCAATGATAATGAAATGCCTGACGGCATTGCGATGGCATTACTTACAGTGATAGTGCTCGCAGTCCCATTCTGAGCACAAAGTGCAACATTACTTGCTGCTGCAGCTAGCGTCGATGTACGAATATTGACCGTCCCAGCCGTCGCACAATTTGGAGATGATGCACTTGCAATAGTGCCTGTCGACCCACCCGTTGCAATCGTAATACTCGCAGGATCAAGCAACCAATCACCATAATTTCCATGTGGAGCAGATGTGTTGACATGTGCTTCTTCTCCGACAATTAAAGTTATCTTACCGGAGGTCTCAACATTGCCGCCGTTGCCTTCTTCTTGCCCACCACGTGAGTAGATTTTACCGTCAAAGAGTGCGGTATCATCCGCCCAGAAAATAACTTGTCCACCATTTCCAATCATGTAAGCATCTGAATGAACAACAGAGGTCTCATCCATCTGCGTCCAATTAGCATTGCGATGCACTCCATTGCCTTGATAGTCACCACCAATTAAAATTTGGCCTCCGCCACTATGACCGGAAGCATCAATGTTCGCGCCCCAAAGCTCAATGTGATCGCCTAAAATCTCGATGCTTCCACCAACTTGTCCTGCTTGCGCATTCGAAACGTCAATAACGCCTCTAACATCGACGGTTTCTCCTTCAATCTGTACATTACGAGCAAGAATTTCACTGGTCCCGACAAGTCGTACCACTCCATTCGATTTCTCAATCCCTGCTGCAACTTCAATTCCATCTGTATTAATGACACTGCGTATTGCCTTACGTGCTGCCCGCAAAGAAATCTGAACATCCCCATGCGCTGCTTCAATTTTCCCGTAATTCTCAATCAGAGCTTGCTCAAGTTCTCCATCGACGCGAAACTGGATCAATCCATCGCCCACAACATCCAACGTAACTTTTTCCGCAGCTCCTACAAAAACTTTCCCGACTCGAGCACAAATATTCCCTCTATTCTCCACAGTGGGAGCAAACAGCGCGACAAATTCATCTCCCTGAATTATCCCTTCATTGACAATCGCGCCGGTGACGCCGTCTTCTAAATAAAAATTGTATGTGTCATTAAGAAAGTCTTCATCGCGAATGGAAAGCGAAGTGGCCAAAAATGATCCTGCATTGATAACAGAATCGGGTCCGAAATACACTCCCTGTGAATTCACAAGAAATATGCGCCCATTGCCCTGCAGACGCCCTAAGATCTCACTAACCTTGCCGCCGGTGACCCGATTTAATACACAGGAATGAGCGGAAGGTTGAATAAACTGAACAGTCTCGCCGTTACCGACATCAAAGTGTTGATAGTTAATGATAGCTTTGTCAGAAGTAGATATAGAAAGGGTATTACCCTCAGCAGAAAATGCAGCTTCGCCAGCTTTGACCTCGCCCTTTGATGGAAGCGCTGACAAAAAGCTGGTCACAAAGAAACTTAGCAGGACTAAATTTTTTTTCAAATAACCATCCAAACAAATTTTCGTTTCAATATGGCAAACCTATCAAGGTGCGCTATGTAAATATATACCTAAAATTTTAAATAATAACAAGAGAAAGAGCCTCATTGCACAAAAGTCGCGAATAGCGACGAAAGCATATAGCCACGGGCGTGAGCCCGTGGTAATCCCACACACATTGAGCCGCGAATAGCGGCGGCAGATTTCCGGACGACAATATATTCATAAATTATTGCCACTAAGTCGTTTTCTGTCGCCGCTATTCGCGGCTCAATTCATTTTTTTTCTTACCACAGGCTTACGCCAGTGGCTGTATGCTTCCGTCGCTATTCGCGACTTTTGGGCGTGAGCCCATCGCCCAAAAGTCGCGAATAGCGACGAAAGCATACAGCCACGGGCGTGAGCCCGTGGTAATCCCACACACGCATTGAGCCGCGAATAGCGGCGGCAGATTTCCGGACGACAATATATTCATAAATTATTGCCACTAAGTCGTTTTCTGTCGCCGCTATTCGCGGCTCAATGTATTTATGTGACATTTCCACAGGCTTACGCCAGTGGCTATGTGCTGCCGTCGCTATTCGCGACTTTAGTATCGTTAGATATAAGGATACTAAAGTCGCGAATAGCGACGAAAGCACTTAGCCACGGGCGTGAGCCCGTGGTAACCACACACATTGAGCCGCGAATAGTGGGTGTTTACACAATATCAATAATCATATAAAATGGATCCTTCATTCTAAATTCGACGGAGTTTTGAAATAACCCCTTTAATAAACGCTTCGCGCGCAAAAATAATTTTATATTAACCTATCTTATTAGGACAATTTAATGACAATACCAGCACAGAAATTCAGAGAAATCGTTTTTCAGTTACTTTATAGTTACGATATCGGACGCGCTACAGACGAGAATATGATTGATCTTCTTACAAAAGAATTATCTGTTACAAAAAAAATCATTTGTGATGCACAAAGGCATTTACAACTCATTCTCAAACATAAAGATGAAATCGATGCAACAATCGCAAAGACATCACATGCCTACGCCTTTGAACGTATCCAAACGGTAGAAAGAAATATTCTACGCATCGGTGTATATGAAATCCTCTTCGACGAAAACATCCCACCAAAAGTCGCTATCGCCGAAGCTATGCGCCTCGCTAGAAAATTCAGTACAAAAGAGGCTGCATCCTTTGTCAACGCTATCCTCGATGCCATCTATAAAAGATCCATTGGCAAGGATGCCGATACCACACTATTAGAAGAATCTGTTGATAATCTCGTAAAAATTGAAGAAATTTCACATGACGCCTCCCAAAACATGAAAATAGAGCAGGAAAACCCTGAAGAAAATTAATGGATACATCCCCACAATTCAGTGAATATGTTCCCCTAAAAGACCACTGCACCCTAGGTATCGGGGGCCTCGCCCGCTATTTTCTTGAAATCAACACCATCGAGAAAATGCAACAGGCTATTCTCTCTTGCCAAAACAAAAAAATCCCCTATATCATCCTCGGAAAGGGATCCAATTGCCTATTCGATGATAAGGGATTCAATGGCGCTGTCCTCCTAAATAAAATTGACTTTTTCGAAGAATCAACTCCCGGCACGTTCCACGTGGGTGCCGGTTACAGTTTTGCCCTACTTGGAGTCCAGACAGCACGCAAAGGGTGGGAAGGTCTAGAATTTGCATCAGGTATTCCGGCATCCGTGGGTGGCGCGGTCTATATGAATGCCGGCGCTAGCGGCAAAGAAATATTCCAAGTCATCCACTCCGTCGATTATGTCACCGACGATGGCATTTTGCAAACCATCCCTAAAAATGAGATAAATTTCTCATATCGTACCTCTCAATTTCAAAAAATGAAAGGAGCGATTGTCGGCGCCACATTCGTCCTACAACCCAATCTAGAGGCCCGCAAAAAACAAATCAATATCGTCAATCATAGAAAGAATACACAGCCGTACGGCGATAAATCCGCTGGATGTATCTTCATGAATCCCGAATGTGGGCACGCGGGAGCCTTAATAGAGAAATGTGGACTAAAAGGCAAAAATGTCGGTGGTGCCCAAGTGTCTGAAATGCACGCCAACTTCCTCATCAACGCCGGTGGTGCTACCTGCAACGATATGCAAATGTTGATTGCACTTGTAAGACAAACCGTCAAAGAAAAAACAGGTATTGAACTGCATGGCGAAGTCCGTTATATTCCCTACGAAATGAATAAAGAGAAATAATTATGAATGATTTCCGTGCCGACCTTCATTGCCACACAACATGTTCCGATGGCTCAGAAACTCCGACACAAGTCATTCAACTTGCAAAAAAATTAGGTCTTACAGGCCTCTCCATCACAGACCACGATTCCATCGAAGCCTATGCGACAGCCATCCCTCTCTGTATTCAAGAAAATATTGCGCTACTTATTGGCGCAGAGTTTTCCGCTACTCACAATGGACATAGCGTCCATATTCTCGGCTATGGTTTCGATCTAAAAAATAATTCCATCGCAGAACTTATCTCAAGACACACACAAAGAAGAGAAAATCGCAACAACTTAATGCTAAAAAAATTGGAAGAAATTGGACTCCCGCTCTCCTACGATGAACTCATGGCTGCTGTACCCTCCAATTCCATCAAAGTGCGAAACACCGTGGGACGCCCACATATCGCTCTCGCAATGATAAAAAAGGGATACGTCACCTCCGTCCAAGAAGCCTTCAATAAATATTTAGGCGAGGGCAGGCCTTGCTATATTCAAGGATCCGCCATCACCGTTGAAGAGACAATCGCCGCAATTCACGAGGCATATGGAATTGCCGTCATCGCACATCCACATCTCATCAAAAACAGCGAGCTCATACACGACCTTTTAAGACATAAATTCGATGGCATAGAATGCTACTACGGAAATTTCCCTTCAAATGACCACCAACGGTGGCTAAAGATCGCCACAAAAAATAATTTACTGATCACCGGTGGCTCCGATTTTCATGGGACGGTAAAGCCAAATATCAACCTTGGATGCTCCTGGATCGATCAGCCGCTATTTCAAAAGATTCTCGATCGTTTAAAAGAGTTACATCATGCCTAATAAAGAATATGAACAAATCCTAGAACGCCTTCTTACAATCAACAATAATGGCGGGATAAAACTCGGACTCGAAACCCCCTTAAAATTAGCGCATGCTCTAGGAAATCCACACCAAACCTTTCCGTCTATTCACATCGCAGGCACAAATGGCAAAGGCTCCGTGACAACAAAAATCGCTGCTGCGTTTCAGGCTGCAGGATTGAAAGTGGGGAGATATACATCCCCACATATCTCATGCTTCCGCGAACGTATCTGTATCAATGGACAAAAAATCTCCAAAGATGAAGTTCTAAAACAAATGCGACATATTTTCTCTATCGTCGATAACGAACATATTCCCGGCACATACTTCGAATTGACAACGCTGCTTGCTTTCATGCATTTCGCCGTCGAAAATGTTGATATTGCCATCATAGAAACGGGTCTTGGAGGTCGCCTTGATGCTACAAATATCATCCACCCCATACTTTCAGTTATCACCTCAATAAGCCTCGACCATACTGAATATCTTGGTGATACCATAGAATTAATTGCACTGGAAAAAGCGGGAATTATTAAAGCAACAGTGCCTGTTGTGATAGGCCCAAGAGTCCCTTATCATCTGATCAAAACAGTAGCAGAAAATTTAAAATGTCCTTTGATACAAGTTAAAGAATCGTTTATCGACTACCACGCAGAAAATAACTGCATCGCTAAAAAAGCTCTAGAAACTGTGCAAAATCGTTATTCGAAAGTGCTCACGTCAGATGCTATTGAACTTGGACTCCATGCGCTACCTCCTTGCCGTCTAGAGATTATTCCTGAAACTGATGTTGTGCCTATGATTATTCTTGATGCCGCCCATAATCCCGATGGCTTCCAAGGTATGCTTACGGCAATTAGACATCGTTTTCCAAAGCATTCTCTTCGATTCTTAATTGGACTTTCCAGCAATAAAGACATTGAAGGTTGTTTGAAAATTATTAAAGATGATGCCGTACATTTTCATCTTATTGAAGCGAACTCCGATCGGGCAATCTCAACAGCAGCGATACAAAATACACTCTTGCACTTAAATGTAGAAAGCTCTCGAATTACCTGTGAAGCATCTATACCTTCTGCAATAGAATCAATAATGAAGCAAGTTAAGAAAAGTGAAATCATCGTCGTCTGCGGCACCTTCTTCATCCTCCACGATGTAAAAAGTGCATTAGACACTGTGTTCAACTAACAAAAGACCAGGACATACACGACTTTCACGACTCGCACGACCATGACATTTCCGTCCTGGTCGTGGTCATGTGAGTCGTGAAAGTCGTGCGTGTCCTGGTCCTTTGTGATCTGCATAAAAAAATACGATACGCACTTATGCGGAACCGTCTCCACTCATAATATCCTTCTCTAGTTCTGCCTTAACTTGTGCAATCATTTCATCGGCACGCTTTTCCTCTACTTCTTCTTAGCCTCGAATAGAGGCGAAAGCACATAGCCACTGGCGTAAGCCTGTGGCTATGTGCTGCCGTCGCTATTCGCGACTTTAGTATCGTTAGATATAAGGATAGATCAGAAAAAACACTATCATTTCCATCCTAATATCCTGTATTTTAATATGTCATCAATACACCGTCTTTCTCTGCATCTCTCTGCAACTCTGCGTTAAAAAATACGACATCTAACCAAAACCCATTCCTTTATGAAACAAAAAACAATTGTATTTTTGTAAATATTTCAATAAGTTAAAAACATATAGATTCTTACATAACAAGCATGAAGATAAAGAGGAAAGATGGGCAGACAC
>Ga0206832_10032_pt1 | contig 33337 bp, 25 predicted proteins | sample Alteio_BWOrgCont_74_FD_152896 | JGI IMG/M metagenome (GOLD analysis project Ga0206832, IMG submission 152896) | Enriched cells from forest soil in Barre Woods Harvard Forest LTER site, Petersham, Massachusetts, United States -... | ecosystem: Environmental > Terrestrial > Soil > Temperate forest >... | reverse complement strand
CCGGATTTCAGTTTTCTTAAAGAAGATGGTATTATGGGGTGGATTTGGAATTATCGACACCCCCGATTTGAATGGCGTGCCACGCACCAGATACATTATGGCTGGGGTAACGTGGTCGTTGGTTTATGAATGGATTTTCTACCTTTCGTTACCGGTTATCGGCTTCTTTTTTTTCAGAACAAGGTTCTCACCGGTTTCAATTATTGTCGCAATTATTGGTATCGGCATCATTCTACACTACCGGCACGACCTTTATTATATGTCATTTTTATCATTTATAGGTGGTATAGCCGCTGCATTTTTAATCAGGTGGAAAGCGTTTTGTAATTTTGCCATAAGCCCTTTGGCCACTGCTATAAGTGTTACCTGTATGGTTTGTTGTGTGGCTTTTTTCAAGGTGCCGGCCAGCTACGGTCCTATTATCCTGTCATCAGTAACTTTTATCATAATAGCCTGTGGCAATAATTGGTTTGGGATATTTACTAACGGGGTCGCTCGGATGCTGGGTCAATTATCGTATGTTATTTATTTGCTGCATGGTATGCTTTTGTATTTAACGTTTCATTTTTTTTGTAACCAAAGCCGGTGCAGAACTAAGTGTATGGCAGCATTGGTGTATTATTTACCTGCTCGCCGTTTTTTTGGTGATAATATGTTTTGCAGTGCATGTAACCATTGAATTGCCCTGCATGCATACTTCGCGCTCAATAACACAAAAGATTGAGCGCTTTTTTCACTATGCTGCCGTAAAGACCGAAGGGTGACGGAAATTCGTATATTTCGAACCTTATAGCGTATTTAAGCTATGGAGGTTTAAATTTTGCATAATGGTTAAGAATAACTACATAGAACTTTTAAAGAACGTGCTAACTGATTTTCATAGAATAGAGTTTGTGGAGTACAAGCCTATTCATTTCCCTGCGCCTACTTTTAAGCAGAAGTTGATGATGGATTTTGATAAATATTTGGCGAAACGGAATTACAGGATATGTAATACGATCGCGTTTAATAAAGAGACGCGCATGGTTGGAAAAGACTGGCCATCGCATGCTGAAACCATGATAGGTATTAAGCGCTTAGATAATATTCAGTTTTGTGTTGAGCAGATATTAAAAGATAATATACCCGGTGATTTGATTGAAACAGGCGTATGGCGCGGAGGGGCCGTTATTTTTATGAAAGCGTTGCTTGAAAACGCAGGAGTCAACAACCGGAAGGTTTGGGTGGCTGATTCATTTGAAGGTTTGCCAAAACCAAATGCTGATAAATATAAGGCTGATGCCGGCGATTTGCATTATACCGAGCAGGCTCTGGCAATATCGTTGGAACAGGTAAAAGGGAACTTCGAAAAGTATGGCTTGCTGGATGATAATGTAAAGTTTTTGAAAGGATGGTTCAGTGAAACATTGCCAAAGGCTCCAATAGAAAGCCTGGCGTTGTTACGGTTAGATGGCGATATGTATGAATCTACTATGGATGGTCTGGTCAATTTATATCCAAAACTTACCAGTGGTGGATATATTATTATTGATGATTGGGGTGCTGTTGAAGGATGCCGGCTTGCCGTTAACGACTACCGCCAACAACATGGTATTACTGAAGAAATCATTACTATTGACTGGGGCGGCGTTTATTGGCGTAAAAAGTAGCTAATCGCGCCTTTATTTCCCCCTCCCATATAACACCGTAAGCACCGTATAAATCATAATTTTAAAATCCATCGCAACGCTCATATTCTCAATATAAATGATGTCGTATTTCAAACGCTTCACCATTTCCTCCACCGTCGATGCGTAACCATATTTAACCATCCCCAACGAAGTAATACCCGGTTGCACCTTAAATATTTGCCGGTAATGCGGCGCCGTTTTTATTATTTGGTCCGCAAAAAACTTCCTCTCCGCTCTCGGGCCCACAATGCTCATTTCGCCTTTAATAACATTGATAAACTGTGGCAATTCATCGATACGGTACTTCCTAAGCATTTTACCTATCGGCGTAATGCGGTCATCATTCTCCTTGGTCAGCTGGGGCCCGTTTGATTCTGCACCACTATACATCGATCTGAATTTATAAATGTAAAATGGAGTGCCATAATGGCCCAACCTTTCCTGCAAATAAAAAACCGGCCCACCATCGGTAAGTTTTACCCGTATCGCTACATATAGTGTTATTGGCAGTGTAACAATAATAGCAGCTATCGAAGCAATTATATCAAACCATCTTTTCGTTATTTTCTCCCATTCGGTTAACAGCTGGTTCGGTATTTCAATAAATGCCTCACCAATCGCATGGTTTAGTTTTACGGTACGCGATAGTATATCGTACATGTCAGGTATAATTCTGATAGTTACGTTTTTGTCGGCCAGCCTGATGATGATATTATTGAGCATATGGTGCTCCGATGTTTCTATGGCAATAATTACCTCTTCAATTTCCGGATTTTGTTGTAATACTTCCTCCAGCGCATCAAGGTGCCCTAGCTCTTTTAACTCTGCTGTAAGTGTATTTTTTGCTTTGCCGTTTAATTCAAGGTAACCGGTAAAGTGAAAACCAAATGCTTTCTCGCCCTTTTTCAATTCTTCATACAACTCATTAGCGCGCTGGCTGCTTCCAATCATTAGCGTGGCAAAACCAACCTTGCCTGTAGCAATGTTTTTTCTAACCTTAAATAATATCAGCTGTCGGAAAAACAGCGTAATTAAAAATTGCGATGTCAGCAATACAAAAAAGGTAAAATAATAATCCATGTAGCTGCGCACCTGGTCATCAAGCAACAGCAAAAAGAAAATGATGATGCCCCCAAAAAACGTAACAACCAGTGTTTTACCAAGTTCCTGTAAGCGCGATTTTTTATAAAGGTCGGTATAGGTGCCGGTGGCGTAATGAAATACAAGCCATAGCATGGGCACTACTACTATGCCCTTAAAAAAGTTGTTATCATGAAACGGGATCGATAAACTAAAATGCTCCCCCTGTATTACGCACTTACGGAAAAGAAATACCCCGTACCAGGTAATTACCGACGCCAGCAAATCACCCAACAAATACCAGATAATTATCCCTTTCCTTTTTTTCATTTCACAAATTCAACTCCTAAATCGCGCCGTGAACCAACCTTATATTATCAAGATAAACACTGCCTCCTATAAAGCCGCTTGGATTAAGCGCCTGAAAGTACAGGTTATAAGTACTCGCCCCTTCCTGCCCCACGGTTTCGCTTAGCTTAATATATTGTTTGGTCCACGTTTCGTTAGGCAATAAAAAAAGCACTTGAATGGTATCTGTAGCACCCGAACTGAAATGCGCAATTATACCCGACCAAAAAGGCACCTGGCATTTATAATCAAACTCCAACCAAATTTCTTCGCCCGGTGTTAGCACGTATGGGCCCTGCACCCCGTGCGCATATGTTTGGCAGGCCACAACATTTGAATCAGTTGGCCCCACCGTCATTTTTCCGCAGGCAGTGCCATACTTTACGCTGTCATGGGCTAACAGCATGCTGGTATTGTATTCGCTGCCCGATTCAAAATCTTCGTTAAAAACAAATTTAGCGGCTGCTATATAGCTGAACGTAGGCACATGCGAATATTTATTACCGGATTGTGCATACAACGTAAATACATCGGGTTTTAAAAACGGGTAAATCACCGGGTTGGTAGATTGTGCGCTTTGCCATACTCCTGCATTAATCACAAAGTTTACTGAGTCATGATCTAATACCGGAAAATTACAAGGCAGTTCGTATGCCCCTAAATTGGTAGGTCCCTCATTCACCCAAACATCCTGTATGGACTGGGTGTTTGAACTTGCCGAAATTCCGGCTGGGGCAATAATCACCGCAGTATCCATTTTCAAATAAAAAGGAATACCCCCCGTTGGCCCCTTATTACACGACCCCATAAAAACGCAAACAACAACAACCAAAGAAAGCGTAACGGCTAATTTCATAGTTAAAATGTGGGCATAAAACGGCTTCCACCGAAAAAGATTGCAAATATGTGGTAAAAAGTTTAACGAGTAGCAGTCGTTTTTCTAAACTCTCCCTCAACCTCAAGCGCCACCCAAAGGAAAAAAGCGCTATTGTAGAGACGCGATGCTTCGCGTCTCTGTATTAGGTCCAGTCATTGCGTGGGGTAAAAGCCTTTTATTTAGCAAGAATCAACTGCTGGTTTATTTTATCCAGTATCTGCTGGGCCACATCCATGGCGTTATAGCCATCCAGCACACTAACCGGCACCGGCTTATTTTGGGTTATGGACTTATGGAATAACTCAAGCTCCATCTTAATCGCATTCACATCCTTTTTATCAGTAGTCTCGAAGGTGATATACTTCTTAGCGTTATCAGGCAGGTCTATCTCAATATGCTGCAGGCCATTCTCCAGCGGTGGTGTATCCTCAATTTTAAACAAGTCCGCTTTCTTGGCCAAAAAGTCCATGCTGATATAAGCACCGGGCTGAAATATCCGCATCTTCCGCATGTTTTTAATCGATATACGGCTGGCAGTAACATTCGCCACACAACCGTTATCAAACTCAATACGCGCATTGGCAATATCCGGCGATTTGCTCAATATAGCCACCCCGCTGGCGCTTATCCGCTTAACGTTGGCTTTAACCAGGCTTAGTATAATATCAATATCATGAATCATTAAATCCAACACCACAGATACATCTGTTCCTCTTGGGTTAAACTGCGCTAACCGGTGCACCTCAATAAAAAGGGGCTTAATGGTTTTTTTGTTCAGGCTTAACAAAGCAGGGTTAAATCTTTCTACATGGCCCACCATGGCTTTAATCCGCGCCTCATCAACTAACGATACTAATTGCCTTGCTTCATCCAGGTTGGTAGAAAGCGGCTTTTCAATAAATATGTGCTTAAACTTTTTAATGGCATCGCAGGCAATACCAAAATGCGTGGTGGTGGGCGAAACAATATCCAGCGCATCACACTGGTCAATTAATTTTTTAGCCGAGTCAAATCGCTTAATGTCAAACTCAGCTATGGCCTTTTGGGCATTGGCATCATCAGGGTCATAAAACCCTACAATTTCATACCCCTGAATTTCCTTCAGTAACTTAACATGTATCTTACCCAGGTGGCCAACACCAAACACCCCAATACGGACCATTTTTGCCATACCAGCGAAGTTATACCCCCCGCATCACTGTTAGCCTAAAGCCAACGAAATGATTTGCAAGCACTTTTGTGGATTGTAAGAATAAATAGGCAGAGAGAGTTTTTGAAAGGCAATTTCGCACGGAGAACAAATGCAGAGCGATTCAAAAGTATTTTAAAATCAAATGCATTTCTCGGCCGTTCAACTCCGTGTCTCCGTGCGAAACTGCCTTCAGGCATTTTCCAATATCAATATTCCCTTTTTAGTATCTTCGCACCCCCATGTATTACAATCGCAAAATAGCCTTACACACCCTTGGCTGTAAGCTCAATTTCTCCGAAACCTCGGCCATTGGCCGCATTTTGGTCGAAAAGGGCTTTCAAAAGGTCGAGTTTGGCGAAGCGGCCGATTATTATATTATCAATACCTGCTCAGTAACCCAAAATGCCGATAAAGAAACCCGGCAAATTGTAAAGTCAGCCCTGCGCACCAATCCCGATGCAAAAGTGATAATAGTAGGTTGCTACGCCCAATTAAAACCCGAAGAAATTGCCCAAATACCCGGCGTTAATTTGGTGTTGGGAGCTAATGAAAAATTTAAGATAAACGAATACATTGAGCAGTTAGAAGAGCAGCAACAGCCCATGGTTATTGCCGGCGATATTAACGACGTAAGCTTTTATTCCGAAGCCTACAGCTTTGGTGAAAGAACACGCAGCTTTTTAAAGGTGCAGGATGGTTGCGACTACTTCTGCTCTTTCTGCACCATTCCTTTAGCCCGTGGTAAAAGCCGCAGCAATTCAATTGAACAAACCTTGCAAACTGCGCGTAAGGTTGCACTAACCGGTGTTAAAGAAATCGTACTAACCGGTGTCAACATCGGCGATTTTGGCAAAACCTCCGACGGTAACGAACGAACCGAAGAAAGCCTCTTTCAGCTCGTGCAACAATTAGAAAAAATTGAAGAAGTAGACCGTTGGCGCATTTCATCCATCGAGCCAAACCTGCTTACCAACGATATCATCACCTTTGTCGCCAACTCCGATAAATTCATGCCCCATTTTCATATCCCGTTGCAATCCGGCTCAGACAAAATCCTGAAACTGATGCGGCGTAAATACCTGCGCAAATTGTATAAGGATAGAATTGAGTTCATCAAAAAAATGATGCCTCACGCCTGCATCGGTGTCGATGTAATTGTAGGTTTCCCCGGCGAAACGCATGAACAGTTCTTAGAAACCTACAACTTTATTAACGACCTCGATGTATCATACCTACACGTATTTACCTATAGCGAACGTGCAAATACAAGGGCTTTAAACATTACGCCAATAGTCCCTCAATCCGAAAGAAAGGAACGAAACAAAATGCTGCGCATCCTCTCCGAAAAAAAGAAACGCAAGTTTTACGCCGGGCATCTTAACACCGAACGCAAGGCCCTTTTCGAATCAGAAAACGATTCCGGCATCATGTATGGTTTTACCGATAACTACATTAAAGTCGCCCTTCCATATAACGAGCAACTTGTCAACACAATCCAGACAGTTAACCTCAATAAAATATCCGACTTCGGGTATGTAAATGGAGTAGTTAACCAGTTTGCAGATGTCGGGAATATTGCATAATAAAGATGCTCAGTTTCTATATTCATTCTTAGTGAACCTTGGTGTTCTCAGTGCCTTAGTGGTTAATTTCTCTGTCTATTTTGAGCGGTGGACTTTTTTTCGCTCCTTAGCCGCGCATTAAATTCAATCCTGCATGTTATTACGTTGCTATCCTAAAATTACCGACTGGCTATACTTTGCCTTCCACCAGTCCCCCTGGGCCGATTTTAGGTTTTTGCCCTTATACAGCTATGGTTTTTGGGTGGCCGTTGGTTTTTTTGCAGCAGCAACCCTGGCGGTTAATGAAATGAAAAGGAGAGAAGCCCTTGGCCTGCTAACCGGTGTAGAAACAGAAGTAACCGAAGGCGAAGCCCCTAAGATTTTAGAAGTGCTCTTCTATTTTCTTTTTGGGTTCCTGGTATGTTTCAAACTAACCGGCATTTTTGTTTTTCACGATATGCTGCGCACAAGGGTATTATCTTTTGGTACCTACATGCTTGCTAACACCGATGGAAGCCTGATCCAAAAAATACTGTCGGTTTTTACCTATGGTAGTTACGTAGGCGGCATCATTGGCGGCGGCGCCCTGGCCTTTTATTATTACTACGCCCGCAACAAAGAAAAACTGCCTCAGGTCATCACAAAAACAAGCACTATATACCCTTCCGATAGCATTGGCGATTTATTAATAATTGCACTCGTGCTTGGCGTGTTAGGTTCCAACCTTTTCAATTTTCTCGAGAGTCCGGAGGATTACAAAAATTTTTGGCAAGACCCTTTCGGCTCTATTTTCAGTGGCTTATCTATATACGGCGGCTTAATTTGTGCAGGCATTGGTTTTTGGATTTACGCCCGGTCTAAAAAATTTAACCTCACTCATTTCTTCGATTCAGTAGCACCGGGTTTTATGCTGGCAAATGGTCTTGGCCGGATGGGTTGCCAAACGGCCGGCGATGGAGATTGGGGCGTGGCTAACTTAGCCCCTAAACCGGGTTGGATGCCCCAGTTTTTATGGAGCAGCCATTACGAACACAACATTATTGATTACGATCCGGGCAGTATTATTCCAAACTGCACCGAGGAGCACTGTCATTTTTTAACCAACGCAGTTTATCCCACACCCATTTACGAGTTTTTAATGTGCACCGCTGTATTCTTAATTCTTTGGGCCTTACGAAAACGTCTTACATACAAACCCGGTATGTTGTTTACAATTTTCATGATTCTCATTGGTATTCAGCGGTACTCTATCGAGCAGTGGCGCGACCTGTCTGGCCGCGGCTTGTATCATGTTCTAGGCATGGGCTTCAAACAAAGCGAGCTAATCTCAATAGCCTTGTTTTTAGCCGGCATTGCAGGAACAGTTTACCTTTACAACCGGTATAAAAATGCCGAACCTGTAAACCATGTCAACAACCCTGGCTAAAAAGCCTCTTCCCCCTTTTCCCGAAGAAGAACATTGGCTTTTCGGAAGCGGTTTCCTGATTAAACAAAATCCGGTAACACAAATGAATTATTTTATTAAAAAGTATGGCGATATTTTCAGCCTGTCAGTTCCCCTGCATAAAGTAGCGGTAATTTCCAGCCCCGAATTTGCACGATATGTTTTACTCGATAACAATAAAAACTATACAAAAAGCCTTGCTTACGATTTGCTCAAATCATTACTGGGCAACGGTTTGCTAACCAGCGAAGGCGATTTTTGGAAAAAACAACGCCGGCTCATCCAACCTGCTTTTCATCGCAAAAAGCTTGAAGAGCTTACCGCAATGATGATTGATACAGCGGAAAAAACCGCGGAGAAATTCTCGAAATATGCCACTACCGGCGAATATTTTAATGTTCTGCCCGAGATGACCGCGTTAACACTGGATGTAATATCGAAAGCCATTTTCAGTTCAGGGGTTGATGATAAAGCTGAAATTGTAGGAAAACAGATTGCAATTTTGAACGAAATCACCATGGAAAAACTACGGCGCCCCATCCGTATCCCCGCGGTTTTTCCAACCCCTTTTAATTTACGGGAGCGGAAAGCACTACAAATATTGGACAATGTTATATACGAGATAATTGAAAAAAGGAGAAAAGAAGGTGTTTCGAAAAACGACCTGCTTTCAATGCTTATGGATGCGCGCGATGAGGAAACCGGTGAAAGCATGGATAACAAACAGTTGCGCGATGAGCTGATGACCATTTTTATTGCCGGTAACGAAACCTCCTCTAACGCCTTAACCTGGACCCTCTACCTGCTCTCTCAAAATCCCGAAGCAGAGGCAAAAATGATAAGTGAAATTGATGAAAAGCTTGACGCCGGTGTCGTGCTCGATTTTAATACCGCAAATAGTTTTCAATATGTGCACCAGGTTATTGAAGAAAGTATGCGCGTTTTTCCCGCAGTTTGGAGCGTTGGCCGCAGGACAATTGAGGAAGATAACATAGGCGGATTTAGAATAGAAAAGCAAACTAATGTTTTAATTCCGCTCATTTATTTGCACCGAAGCGAAAAATACTGGGAACAACCCGAAAAATTTATCCCCGAACGCTTTGCCCCCGAAAAAAGAAGTGCCATCGACAAATACGTCTATTTCCCCTTCGGCGGAGGGCCTAGAATATGTATAGGCAATAATTTTGCTATGCTCGAAATGCAACTGATAATCATTATGTTGTATCGGCGATTTAAGTTTAAGCTAAAGCCCGGCTTTAATGTTGATGGTGAACCCATGGTTACACTAAGGCCCAGGCATGGAATGATGATGCAAGCTGTGAACAAATAATTAATCTATTTCGCAAAGAAATTTCTTGTCGAATTGAAAACCTTTCATAAATTTGACTTACATTCATTAACAAATCCTGACTCTATGCGTCTTTTTACTTTATTGGCCAAAAATGCTTTATTGGTAGCCGTCGTGGTTGCAACTTTTCAGGCAAACGGGCAAGACTTGCACTTCTCGCAATATTCTTCCCAAGCCTCGTTGTTAAACCCGGGCTTAGTAGGCAATTATGATGGTAGCTATAGGCTATCAGCCATATATAGAAATCAATGGACAAGCGCACTGGGCGCATACGGCTACCAAACCGTTGGTGCCGATGTAGACTTTTGCCTGCTTGAAGGATATTTAAAAACGGATAAATTGGCTATCGGCGTTGGCTTTTTCAACGATCGCTCCGGTGCAGCCCAATTAACCAATACCAGTGCAAACCTTACAGTTGCTTACCACAAAGGTTTTGGCGCCGAAGGGCAACATCGTTTATCGTTAGGCTTGCAGGCTGCATTTCTGCAAACCAGTATCAATAACCCAACCTTTGCCGATCAATTTAACGGCTTCAACGAAACTAATTCGCTAGCCTCTAAGGAAGATTACGCTCACGGCGTTTACAAATTCGATTTTAATGCAGGTTTATACTGGAGATCAAATTTCAAAGATAAAGTTAGGTTAGGAGTTGGCTTTGGTGCTTATCACATTATCACACCTGATCAGGCTTTGGTAACTTCTCAAACTGCCGGAACTTTGGATCACGGAGCCGTTTTGCCACGCAGGTTCGATGCCGACCTTAGCCTTGAAATACTTTTAGGTAAAGAGAAAAAATGGTCAATTACTCCTGATATCCTTTACATGTATCAGCAACCTTTTGCTGAATATTTGCCTGGTGTTGCAGCGACTTACTACTTCAATACCGGTTTCCGTAATAACAATAGCATCAGCGTTGGCCTTCGCTATCGTTCTGGTGGAAGTACTCCTGACGCAGTTATTCCAATGGTTAAAATGCAGTTCCGTAACGTAAGGCTTGGTTTTTCTTACGACGCGAATGTTTCAGGTTTGTCTACATCAACAACCAACCGCGGAGCTTTCGAACTTTCCCTGGCTTACATAGGCGAAAGTATCAAGTCATACAAGGCCAATAAGTCTTTACCAAGCAGCAGATTTTAATTAAATACTGACCCACTAAAATAAAAACCTGCATTACCCTGCGGGTTTTTTTGAATACAATAGAACCCTTAAACAATATACGATGAAGAAGATATTAGCGCTGACAGTTTCTATATTGGTTTTAAACTGCACATTTGTTTCTGCCAAAAAATTTAAACTGGTTGCCCCCGACACACAGCCAAGAACTGAGCTGAAAATTGCCGATAAATTTTATGCTGAGTCTTACTTCTACACCGCTGCCGAGCATTATCGCGATGTTGTTCGCCAGGACTCATCTAACCGCTACGCCAATTTTGGTTTAGCCATGTCTTTGCTAATGTCTCGCGATTATGTTAACGCCGAAATTTTCTTCCGTCAGTTTTATAACATCAAACCCGGCGAAAAAGCCAACGCAAAAAAATGGGCTGATGAAGACAAGATATTATTCAACAAAGGCGAATATTACTTTGGCGATGTATTGCACCGCAATGGCAAATACGACGAAGCTATTACACACCTTACAAAGTTCGCACAAAACTATACTCCGAAGGATTCTACCGATAATCTGAAAAAACTGGCCATGCTACAAGTTGCCGGTTGCGAGTTTGCTAAAACAGGCCCTAAAGCCAAAGTTAAGTTTTTCAATGCTGGCCATGGGGTAAACAAAGCTTATAATAACGACGGCCCTTTTGCAGTTAACGAAAATGAAATATACTATTCGTCACTCAGAAATGGCAACGACACCTTGATTTTTGTTAATGGTAATAATAAAGCGCAGGCCATTTATGCCATAAAGCATAGCGTTAAAAATGGTGAGAACTGGAGTGAAGGTACCATAGTAGATAATAAGGACATTAATACTGATGGCTATAACGTAGGCAATGGAACATTTAATCAGGCCATGAACAGGTTTTACTTTACCAAATGCCTTGAAGTAGATGACCGCCGTCCGTTATGCAACATCTTTGTTGCTGATTATAGTGGTGGTAAGTTTTCAAATGTTACCCGCTTGCCTGAAACGGTAAATGCTAAAGAAAAATATACATCAACACAACCGGCTGTAAGGGTTGCCGATGATGGAACAGAAATGTTGTATTTCGTATCTGACCGTCCGGGTGGTTCTGGTGGTTTGGATATTTGGTATACAGCTCGCCTTCAAAATGGCGACTTCAAACCTGCTATGCACGTAAATAGTGGCATCAACACTGCCGGTGATGAGGTTACTCCGTTTTTTGACGATAGTACAAGAACATTGTATTTCAGCTCGAACGGCCTGCCTGGCTATGGTGGCTTCGATATCTTTAGAAGCACCGAAAACCCTGACCTTAGCTGGACAAGCCCTGAAAATTTAGGTAAAGGCATCAACTCTGGCGCCGATGATATTTATTACTCTCGTGGATTAGATCAAACCAACGGATTTATGGTTTCAAACCGAGAAGGAGGGTACCCTCTAAACGGAATCAAAACCTCATCTGATGATATCTACTACTGGACAAACTACCGTTTGGCGGTTGAGGGTCTGGCAATGAAAGAGGGTGAAAATGGAGGAATTATAACAAATGCCACTTTCAAGCTATATAAAAAGATGCCGGATGGCACCAAAGTTTTGATCTCAGTGCAAGATGGGCCACAAGGTACAGCGCATGCTCCGGGTGTAGCGCCTCGCACTTCAGCAAGTTCGGGCTCTAATCCTGGTAATGGCGCAGCCAGCGGTAACAATTCCGGTACCGGTGGCAACACCAGTGCGGCAAATACAGGTAGCAGCAATGGCGCATATTTCTTCAGGCTCGACCCCGAAACCGATTATGTTGTTGAAGTTGACCGCGAAGGTTTTCAACCTAAGATGGAAAATGTTAGCACCCGTGGTATGGAAGAAGATACCATTAAGGATAATATTTATACCCATAAGGCAATGTACACCGTTAAGGGCCTTGTTACTGAAGAAGGCAAGTTGGATGGTTTGACTGATGCCAGCGTTGAGTTGTTGGAAATATCGCCTAACGGTATGCAAAAAACCAATAACTTTATGAAGAGCAATCCATATTACGCCTTCGACCTGGATATGGACAGAACTTACAAAATCGTTATCCGAAAAGAAGGATATTTTGCTAAAACAACCGACTTAAGCACCATTGGTTTAGGCACTATGGATACCATCAGAAAGGATATCTCAATAGCTAAACTTGAGTTGAATAAGAGCTATACATTACAGAACGTATTGTATGAGTTTGGAAAATCAACGCTTACCGAAAACTCGAAAGCGGTATTGGATAACCTTTATCAGATTTTGGTTGAAAATCCGTCGTTCATTATTGAGTTGAGCGCTCACACCGATGCTATCGGTTCTGACGAAGGCAACATGAAACTTTCTCAGGCCCGTGCCGAAAGTTGCGTTGCTTACCTTATATCAAAAGGAGTAGCCAAAGATCGTATGGTTGCTAAAGGATACGGTAAAACCCGTCCTAAAGTGCCTAACACTACCGAGGACGGTAAGGATGATCCTGCAGGCCGTGCAATAAACCGTAGAACTGAATTCCAGATTACCGGTATTAAGAAGAGCCAGTAAACTTCACCAAAGTATAAAGCAAAAAACCCATCTTAACGATGGGTTTTTTGCTTTATAACAGTCCCGTCGATTTGCTCATCTTTATTTTTTTATGAGGTCATTGGGAATTAAATCAATCACCTGTACTTCCAGGATATCTGCTATTTTTTTAAGGAGCAGGAAAGTGGGGTTTGTATTTCCTCTCTCCAGCCTGCTTATGTTCGATGATTCCGAATTACAAAGTGCGGCCAGTTTCATCTGTGTAAAACTTTTATGAATCCTCACTTCGCGTATTTTTTTCCCCAGCCGCATTAATATTTCCTTTTCTTCTTTCGACCTCTCCATAACTATAGTATTAGTGATGTCCACCTGTCTCATGCACTTGCATTTGCAACTTTAAGACCAAAAGAGACGCGATACTTCGGTTTGCAGTTTAGCTTACATTACTAAACTATTTGTTATCATTTATGATAACCGTTTTGGGTCGAATATTTAGTCCTTTTATACGTATTCGTAGCAATACCAAAGTCCTTATAAAAGAGATGTATTATGAACGGCTTTTTACGCGTTCTTTTAATAGATGACGACGAGGATGAAAGGGCACTTTTTTTAGATGCCTTGGCAGATATCGATAATCAAATTAGCTGCGAATATTTTAATGCCGGTGAATTGGCGCTTAAATGGTTGGCCGGTGCTACTGTTTTGCCCGATTATATTTTTCTTGATTTGAACATGCCTAAAATGAATGGCCTCGAGGTTTTGGCGGCAATTAAAACGCAAAATCATATTAAATCAATTCCCGTAATTATTTATAGCACTTCATCCAATGATGCACACAAGCATGAGGCCAAAAGCATAGGGGCTGCTTCATATATTGTTAAGCCATATACAAAGCACGATCTTAAAAAAGCAATACAATCGGTGTTTCAAAAGTTCAAACCCTAACTATCTTTTTTAACGGCCTGTACCAAAACCAAGCTCCAACCTGCAATAAAGAAAAATCCCCCAATGGGCGTAACCGGGCCCAGAATAATGCCCGGAATACCTGTTAACTCCTTAGTTGCAAGTAAATAAAGCGAGCCCGAAAAAAGGATGATACCCAAAAGAAAGCAGATGCCCGCATTGCGTATCGAAGTCGAAGGCTCCTTGCGCAAATACAGGTAACACATAAACATGGCAAGCGCATGGTAAATTTGGTATTGAACCCCCGTTTCCCAGGCATGCATTTCGCCGGCAGAAAGATGTGGACTTAAGCCATGTGCCCCAAAAGCACCAAATATTACTGCCGTTAATCCGGCCAGCGCTGCGGCAACAAGAAATACCTTTTGCACAAATTAGAGTTTATAAGTGAACGATAGCTGCGAAGTAAATGAAAATAGTTTTGCAAATATCACCCAACATGAAAAAACTCATCGTTCCCTTATCGGTAACTGTCATTATATCCCTGCTCATATTGATTTATTTTCTGTTTTTACGGAGCGCTAATGTTTACGATGCCATCCCCGATTCTGCCGTTGCCGTAATTGAAATAAGTGATTGGAACAAATTCAGCAACCAGGTAGGTAAAACCCAAAGTGGTACTGAGCTAGTGAAGACCGACGCCTTTATCAAGCTGCAAGAGCAGGCCGCTTTCTTCGGAAGGGTATTTGGATTCAATCCTTCACTGCAGGCCGGTTTTAGTAATGGAAAAATTGCTGTTTCAACACACCTTACTTCAGCTACCGACTTTGATTACCTGTTTATTGCGCCGGCTAAAGGCATCGAAAACGATGACATTTTGAAAGCCCTGAATACAAAGCTGGATGTCTCTTCCGTCAACAAACGAAGCTATAAAGACCACGCGGTTGTTGACGTTGCCATGAAAGACGGAAAGCGGTTTACCTTCACTATTATCAAAAAGGTAATCGTATGCAGCTTTACTTCATTCTTGACTGAAAATTCAGTTACAGCAATAACAAACGGGTACAATCTTAGTCATGATAAAGACTTCAATAAGCTTATCAAAAAGTTTAATTCTTCAAGTGACGTTAAGCTGTTCATCAACTTTAAAAAGGCCGACATTATTTTTCCGGTGGTCATCAAGCCTCAAAAAATGTCGCTGCTTAACGATGTTCACACAACTCAAACCTGGGCTGGTTACGGCGTAACGTTAGATGACGACCGCATAAGCTTTAATGGCCTGGGCGTATTAGCTGAAAGCATGAAAGCATCCGCAACGCCTAAAAACATATTGGCCAATACGATTTGGAATAGCCTACCCGATAATGCCGCATATGTAAACGTGGGCTTTAATGATTTAAAAGAGGAAGCAAAGGCAAATCCCGGTGCAAGTAAACTGTTGAAGGATGATTTTAAAAACTGGCTCGGCGATGCCCATGCCTTTATCACCCTCGAACCTTTAAAGGAAGACCTAACCGAGTATAACGTCTTTATAACCCAGGTAGCCGATGAAGCCAAAGCCCTTGAGCATTTAAAACACCTAATCTCGCTTGACGGAAGCGCCTCTTCCGCCGTTGATACTTGCATGCATCTTCCCATATTTCACCTAAAAGATGGCTCCGTCATTAACCAAATATTTGGCAGCAGCTTTACCACGCTTGATGCCTCTTTTTTTGTGGTTGGTAATCACATCGCTATTTTTTGTAGCAGTCCCGACATACTGAAATTTACCCTCGAGAAAATCAGCCGTGGTGAAACCTTAAATAAGGACGCCTCGTTACGCAGAACAATCGGTAACGTAACAACCGGCACCGGTGTGGTATATATTAACCCTTCAAAAGCCGGCCCGGTATTTAGAGGTTTAATGAATGAAGGCTCAACCCTTCCTGCCTGGCTTTCAAGGTTAAGCGGCATATCGCTTACAACCGATGTAAACTCCGGATGGTACAACACCAAGGCCTCTTTCTGTTTCGGAAGCGGCACTAAAGCCAGCGAGGGCCTTCTTTGGAAAACAAAGCTTCAAACCCTATCAACCTATTGCCCCCAAATCCTGGTAAACGGAAACACCGGCGATAAAGAAATTTTTACCCAGGATACTGCCAACAACGTTTACCTCCTCAGCAAATCCGGCGAGGTGCTCTTCACCAAAAACATCGGTGAAAGTATCATTGGCGCCGTTTACCAATTAGATTACTACAACAACGGCAAACTGCAATATATCTTCAACTCCGCTACCCACGTATTTATGCTCGACCGTTCCGGCAACGATGCTGCCTCATATCCCTTGCGCTTAAGTTATCCTGCCTCTGCAGGCCTAACCCTCGTAAATAGCGGTTCAAAATACCGCTACTACGTACCATGCACTAACGGAGCTGTTTATGGTTATGAAGCCACCGGTCGGCCTTTGTCGGGTTGGAGCCCGTTAAAAGGCGTTGGAGTTATCACTAAACAGCTGCAAAGCTTTAAATACAAAAAGAGCGAATTGATACTGGCCTTCAACAACGCCGGTAAGCTAATGTTGCTCGATACTAAAGGTGCCATTAAATGGGGCGTCGATAATTTACCGGTAACCAATCAAAACTTTAACCTGTTGCAAACCGCCGGTGATTTCATGGCACTAAACGCCGCCGGTAATCAATTAATAGAAATCTCTTCCGACGGAAACGATAACATCAAACCGGTTATTGACTCCGCCTTTTCATTTGCCGCTACCACAACCTCCGATTCAACCTTCCAATATTTTTACAGCAACCAACACGATATCAGGGCCTATAATGAGAAGAATGCATTTCAAAATGCCGTAAGCTTAAAATCGTCGCTTATCAGCAGCCTTGAAGTTGTCACAATATCCGGCACAAAATACCTGCTGGTTAAAGATGAATCTGCAAAGAAGGTGATGGTCTATAACCTTCAGCTAAAACCCGTTGCCGATTACCCGGTGGCTAACATGTCAGCAACCACCCTAACTGATTTATTCGACCACAACGAATTAATCGCCATTCAACCCGATGCTAACGGTAATATCACATGTTATAGAATAAAATAATATATCGTCATTGCAAGTGACCTATCATGACGGTCTTGAAACTTTTTGGAGATGACATGAAATATAGAACTGTATTTTGTATTTCTCTATGGCATCGCAGAAATTTCCGTTAAGAAAAAAATAATGGGTAGCCAAAAGCAAAGAAACGCTGTATGAAGGCAACACACACTTCAATCGAAGGGGCAGATAGCCGTAATTGATTGAAGAAGAACTATTCTTAAAGCCGAGTTCGTTTCTTTCTTGCGTAGTTATTTTTTTTAGGAAATAGCTGCGCAGCCTTGACCTTTTTTGTTACTTTTTTGGGTCAAGCCAAAAAAGTAAAAGCTTGATATATAAGCTAAAAGGACAATTTAAATACCATTGATTATCAGCCAGTGTAAATAGTTGTCATTGGCCGATGATTCCGCAACGAAGCACATGCCTAAACATTCGTTTTTAGATGTTTAGGCATTCACGAATTCCAATAAAAAAAATAAAGAACGTCATGAGTAATCCTGGAAAGGTTGAAGCGTTGGTTTAAAACCTTCCAATGCATTTGCCTTGCTCAAACCTTCTTAAACCTCGCAAAAGCCCCTAACGGCAGCTTCTTATTAAATTTATCATTCAGGTACAACTCACCTATTTCCAAATTCTGCGGTTTAAAATTTTCCTTCACCAGGTTTTCAAGTATTAGCGACGAGAATCCCAACGAGTAAGCGTTCAAAATCAAAAAGTGCTTGTCATCCAGCAACTGCAAAACGCCCTTCATCATCTCGTTAATATTATCCTCCAGCTTCCATTTCTCTCCATCGGGGCCGTGGCCAAATGCCGGTGGGTCAAGTATAATACCGTTGTATTTATTGCCCCGTTTTACCTCGCGCTTTACAAACTTTAAAGCATCCTCCACTATCCAACGTATGTTGTCCAGCTTACTCAGCTCCATATTTTCCCGTGCCCAGGTAACAACTTGCTTAATCGAATCCAGGTGCGATGTCTCCGCCCCCGCAGCCCTTGCTGCCAGCGATGCTCCACCGGTATACGCAAACAGATTTAAAAACTTCGGCTTCTCAACTTTAAGTTGCTGCGTGGTTTCAAAAATATAATTCCAGTTCACTCCCTGCTCCGGAAAAACACCCACATGCTTAAACGAAGTAAGCCCCAACCTAAATTGAATATTTTTCGAACCGCCCGGTAAATCATAACCAATATTCCATTGGTCCGGCATGTTTTTCAACTTCTTCCAATCACCACTCGATGATGACCGCGGCACAAACTTTACATGCGCTTGCTTTTCCCACTCGCCCATACCCTGCGATGGATCCCATACCGCCTGCGGCTCCGGCCTGATAGTCAGATAATTTCCAAACCGTTCAAGTTTCCAAAAATTGCCCGAGTCAAGTAATTGGTAATCGTTAAACTGGTTAGGCGTTAAAGAAAGAATCATGAAGCTACAAGGTGTTAAAGTGTTAAGGTATTAAAGTGCGAATGTAATTAAGATGGAGAAGGGACGAGGTCAGTATTCTGTATTTCACATTAACACATTAACACTTTCGCACCTTAACACATTTACTTCCTCACAATCACATACACATCCTCATTTCCGCGCTTCATCCAATAGTGTTCGCGCGCAAATTTTTCCTGGGTAGCCGGGTTGCTGGTTAGCTCCGAAAGCTGTTTTTGTGTTTCCGTAATCTGCTGCAAGTAAAACTTCTTTTTCTCTAACAAAACTGAAAGCTCACTATGCTTGCGGTACTGGTTTATAACGTTGTTATCGTCGATAACAACCATCCAAACCACAAATGCCACCCCGCAAATAAAGTAGATGTTGGTCAGCCACTTGGGCAGGCTGGCTATTCGCTTTTGAAGATTCTTCCACATATCTATACCAAAGGTGAACATAAAATAGGGTCGATGCTATTGTATAACGCTTTTTGTTTGCACAACAGTACAGTAAATGCGACATTAAAACACCTAATCTCGCCCCATCTCCTTAAAATTCCAGATTACCGGAAGTTTTTCGGAAGTTTTTTCACACATTCATCCGCACTTGTATTCTGCCCTGGTTTCCCCGTTTCGGGGACGGAAGGGGTGGCTGTTTGCATTTCAATTCGAAATCCGAACCTCCGAAATTCCAGATTACCGGAAGTTTTTCGGAAGTTTTTTCACACATTCATCTGCTCTTGTATTCTGCCCTGGTTTCCCCGTTTCGGGGACGGAAGGGGTGGCTGTTTGCCTTTTCAATTCCCAATTCTCAACTTTCAACTCACAATTCCAGGCTACCAGAAGCTTTTACAAGTATTAAAAATAATTGTAATTTATTTTGCAAAAAAATAATTTGCCAATAGTACAGTCCTCTCCCTCTTCAATTTCAATCTGTTTCAATTGCTGTAAACTATTGTCAAGTTTTGTCAACTTTTTGTCGTTCCGTTTTCAATCGCTGTAACCTTTTGTAACCCTTTGTAACCTTTTTGATTCTTTAAATAACACGGTTTTCCAAAAATGTCCGTCCCGGTATTCGGCTTTGGTTTCCCCGTTTCGGGGACGGAAGGGGTCGGGCTGTTTGCATTTTAACTTGAAACTTTAAACCTGAAACTCGAAACTATAAACGCAAAATTAAAACTTTCTAATCTTTTCATAAGCACAAGATATGCCCACCCCTTTTAACAAATAAGCACCTGTAGTTTCCCGGGTTTAATATTGCTCTTTAGCACCAGTACAAATGCAAAAAGAAACACCGGTAGCACCGGTGCCCGGTACCGTACCAAATTACCCAACACCGGTGTGCAAATACCAATCAGCGCAAAATAAGCCAGCGCGAAATTGATTAGAAATAGTAGTAGGTTAAGCTGCTTTAAATTTTTGAAATCAGAAAACGCCAGGCACAAAATCATAAACAAAATAATGAGTATATTTTCGGCAGCGCTCGCCAGCATCATAATGTTTTTCCCCTCCCACAAATAAGGCCGCGTTATAGTATTCCAAATGCCCACCGGTGCCGTTTCGATAATGCTGCTGGCGTTATTATCAAGCGCCGGTATATCAATCCTGCTTCCTGCTTTAAAATAGCTTGCCTCTTTTACCGAGTGCATTTGCTTATTCACCAGCATCTGCTGCAAATCAAGTCGTGGCAGAACATGGTTGATGTTAAACGCTGCAATCAACAACAACACATTAACCAAACCATATTTTATAATAATGGTCACAGCGCTTTGGTTTTGCCTCAAAATTAAAAAAGCTATAACAGCAGGTATCAGGCAAACCAATACAAAAAATTTAATAAGGATAATGATGAACGCACCTGCAACTAACACTGCCAATGCTTTCACATTTTTACCGCGGTCGCCTGTTCCAAAACTTAAAAGCCCCCATATAAATACTCCCAATCCTAAAACCAACACCGGCTCCTTCATCACTCCCGAAGTCCAGAATAAAACTGACGGTAACAGCATAACCGGTATGGCAAAAACCGCATTTGCCTGCGGCGCAAATTTTAAAACCGCATTGGTAAGCAACACCCACCCCAACAACGAAATAAAACACATAAACAGAATATGAACAAAGTATACGCGCAACGAAACAAACATCAATAGTGCATTAAGCTTTATGATAGTTTGATTCTCATTAAAAGGTGCCTCATCAAAATTCCGTTTCCAGTTTTTCATATCGGCGTAATACTTATCAAAGCTGGCATCATTGCTACCCACCCCCGATATTATTTGCACAAAATCCCCCGGTGCCTCACTGGCAACATTCCGCAACACAACTGCGTCACTGTAAAATTTATGTACGTCATTATTCTGCACGTCCTTGTAGTAAAAGGTATAAATGCACCAAATAAATATCCCCGTTAAAAATTTCAGATTGAAAAGCGCAATGGTAACCACCGGCTTAAAATTTCTAAACCGCAACCTCCTAAACCGCGCAATCAAAAAATTGAACAATACCAGGTAAAAAACAGTAAGCAGTATATCTTTTACCATATCTCAACAATAAATCAGTTGCGTCATTGCGAGGAGGCTCCGCGACGAAGCAATCCCGGATGTTCTTGCGTCGGCGCTTAACATATCCATTGCCCTTGTCACACTTCGTTTTCCAGCGCAGCGCCGAAAAATGAAGCAATGTCCCCCGCTGGCGGGGGGGCAGGGGGTGGAGAGCCCCTAGGCACAACAAACACTCAAGCTTTAAACGACCACCCGCGCAACCTACTTCTTCGCCCTAAAACTCCTACCTGGGTAATAAGCCATAGGCCCTAACTCCTCCTCAATTCTCAATAACTGGTTGTACTTCGCAATCCTATCCGTCCGCGAAGCCGAACCGGTCTTAATCTGTCCGCAATTAAGCGCCACAGCTAAGTCCGCAATTGTGGTGTCCTCTGTTTCACCACTCCGGTGGCTCATTACCGATGTATAAGCATTACGGTGCGCCAGGTTAACGGCATTAATAGTTTCGGTAAGCGTACCAATCTGGTTAACCTTCACCAATATCGAATTGGCAATATGCTCATCAATACCTTTTTGCAGGCGGGTAACATTGGTCACAAATAAATCATCGCCCACCAGCTGTATTTTGTTACCCAGTTTTTCAGTCATCAAACCCCATCCCTTCCAGTCATCTTCGGCCATACCATCCTCAATCGAAATAATAGGATATTTCTTAACCCAGTTTGCCCAATAATCAACCATCTCTTCACTCTTCAATTTCTTGCCGTTCGATTTATGGAAGTGGTAAACCTTTGCCTTGGCATCATAAAACTCGGTAGCCGCTGGGTCCAAAGCAATAAAAATATCCTTACCCGGTTTGTAACCGGCTGCTTCAATTGCACTCAACACAATTTCAATCGCTTCTTCATTACTGCCCAGGTTAGGTGCAAAACCACCCTCATCACCTACATTCGTGGAATGTCCCTTTTTCTTCAACACACCTTTCAACTGGTGAAACACCTCAACACCCATGCGCAGTGCATCGCTAAAAGTATCGGCACCGGTAGGCACCACCATAAACTCCTGGAAATCTATTTTGTTATCGGCATGTGCACCACCGTTCAAAATGTTCATCAACGGTATCGGCAACGTATTGGCATTTACTCCACCAACATAGCGATAAAGTGGCATACCCAACTCCTCGGCTGCAGCTCTTGCTATCGCCAGCGAAACACCCAAAATTGCATTAGCACCCAGTTTAGCTTTGTTAGGAGTGCCATCCAGCAAAATCATAATCTGGTCAAGCGCATTCTGTTCAAAAATGCTCATGCCTTCAAGCTCAGCGGCAATTTTGGTATTTACATTTTCAACAGCTTTCAAAACACCCTTGCCCAGGTATTTCTTTTTATCTCCATCGCGCAACTCCACTGCCTCATGCGCACCGGTCGATGCACCCGATGGTACAATCGCCCTGCCTAACACACCCGAGGTGGTATAAACATCTACTTCAACTGTTGGGTTTCCTCTGCTATCCAGTACCTGCCTGGCATGTATTTTTGCTATTTGACTCATGTAATTATTTTTATCTGTTTAAGTAATATATTTAGAAAAAATTATTTGTCAATCTAACCTTACCGTTTTTCAATGTATAATAATCATCCAAAAAAACCTCTGGAGATGTCTTCATATGGGCTGATGTCATTTTTACCAGTACGCGATGATCAATAAATATCGTATCGGCCGGAAAATTCGGATCAAGCAAAGTTGTGTCATTAATATTTGTTTTGGATATACTACCGAAATTGATTGCTCTTGGCTTTCCGGTATTACTAAATTCAAAGCCCGATACATAACTCGGCGAACCCTTAACTGTACGTCTGGTTACAATATAAACTTCCTCTTCTCCATTGCTATCCAGGTCTGCTGTGAAAGTGTTCACTATTACTCCGAAACGGGTGCCCTGAACAACCGTATCCGGCTTATTATCTGCAGCTCTACGTATAATACAATACTCCCCGTGCGAAGGTGGTCCACCATAAGCCCTTACGTCGTAAACAAGTGTAGGCGATACCACCACGGTATGCGCATATTCGTACGATTCTTCCAACGATTTTTGCCCTAAAGTATCCTGCGCTATGGCTGCCGAATCCACCGCCTCGCCCACCACCGGTATTTGAGCAGTATGTTTGTTTTGAGTGCAGGCGCATAACAGCAGTGAAACTATAAATGCTATGACCGCTGTTCTTTTCATTTAGAATATAGAAAATGTATTTTGTATTTCCCGGCTGTTAAGCTCCGTGTCTCCGTGCGAAACAGTATTCCCCCCCCTAATTCGAATTCATATCCGCCACAAACTGATCGAACAAATACCTCGAATCATGCGGCCCGGGTGATGACTCCGGATGATACTGCACCGAAAAGGCCTTCTTACCCTTTATCCTGATTCCTTCAATCGTATTGTCGTTCAAATTAACATGCGTTACCTCCACCGTTTTTGATTTTTCAATCGCCTCGCGCGAAACCTCAAACCCGTGGTTTTGCGAAGTAATTTCGCTGCGGTTAGTCAACAAATTTTTTACCGGGTGATTAATCCCCCTGTGCCCGTGGTGCATTTTGTATGTAGGTATATCATTAGCCAGCGCCAATAACTGGTGCCCTAAACAAATACCAAAAAACGGCTTACCCGCTGCCTGTATCTCCCTGATAGTCTTAACCGCATAATCCATCGCCGAAGGGTCTCCGGGCCCGTTAGATATAAAGTAACCGTTAGGCTTAAACGCCTCCATTTCTTTAAACGAAGTCTTAGCATTAAACACCTTGGCATGTACGCCACGGCTGGTTAAACACTTTAATATATTTTCCTTAATACCGCAATCAAGCACCGCCACCTTCAACTTCGAATCCGGGTTACCGTATTCATAAGGCTTGTCGGTAGTTACTTTTATCGCCAGGTCAAGCCCGTTCATATCAGGCACTTCCTTCAACTGCTTTTTCAAAACCTCAACATCCGTAGTTTCCGAACTGATAATGCAGTTCATCGCCCCTTTCTGGCGCACGTGTATAGTAAGCGCGCGGGTATCAACATCACTAATACCCACCAACCCGTTCTTTTCAAAGTAATCTTGTAACGACGACTCGGCCTGTAAGCGCGAGTGGGTCTGAGCCGTATACCGCTTACAAATCATACCCGCAATTTTAATATTCCCCGATTCCACCTCATCCGTCTTTACACCATAATTACCAATATGGTTGTTGGTCATTATAATGATTTGCCCGAAGTAAGAAGGGTCCGTAAAAATTTCCTGGTATCCGGTCATACCGGTATTAAAACAAATTTCGCCGGTGGTTGTACCAATTTTGCCTAGCGACTTGCCGGTAAATACGGTTCCATCCTGTAAAACTAATACTGCCGAAACGGGTGTGAAGGTTTTTATCATCGAATGAGGTTATTCGAGCGGCAAATATAGCCTTTAACAGGTGCATACCAAATGAAACGCAGAATATTGAATATCGAATTTTGAATAATGAATTTTGAAGTGAACAAACTAAACACAAACCAACACCTGCATTTGCCTTTAGTTTCCCCTTCGCGTACGGAATATGCCGGCTGTTCATCCAATGGCATTTCCTTGTATTCTTTGCATTTAAACTTTTGTATTCTTTGTGTTAAAATGCCTTTTGTATTTCGCTTTGGTTTCCTGCCTGCGCTATGGAAGGGGCTTTTTTTCTTTTCTTTGCACCCCATGCGCTATAACGAACAAACCTGGCAACGCGATGCCGAACAAAAAAAGAAGGAGAACAAACAGTTCCTCGACAAAACCAAGCGCATGCGTGGCCTCGAAAAACACCTGCCCGACCTCCACGACGAAGCCTTCTCAAAAATAAATTGCCTTAACTGCGCCAACTGCTGCAAAACCATTTCGCCCCGCTTTAAAACGCCCGACATCGTCCGCATTTCAAAATGGATGGGCATGAAACAATCCGACTTTATTGAAACCTACCTGCGTTTAGATGAAGACGGCGACTACGTAGTTAAAAAAAGCCCCTGCCCCTTTTTAGGCACCGATAACTTCTGCAGCATCTACGATGTCCGCCCCGGCGACTGCAAAAACTACCCCTACACCGACTCCGGCGAATTCTTCGACCACCCCAATACCACCTTCAAAAATTCCACCACCTGCCCCGCCGTATTTTATGTTTTGGAAAGGTTGAAGGAGATTGTCTAGACAACCCTTCTCACTTCAGAGGGACTCGTCTAAATTCGATTTTCGTTACTTTTATCAGACAGCAGCATTACATCTTTAACGTATGGCTAAGTCAATCTCCTTTCTTTTTGTTGTAGTAATTAGCGCAGCGATATTTTCTTCATTTCGAAGCGGGAATTGTCTGGTGGTTAAATCCACTGGAAAACTGGCATGCAACGGCGACAGCAGTAGGGGTTCGTTAGATGAATTTTGGTTTTACGATAATCAGGAAAGGCTCATTATGGACTCGATTTACGAAGTGAACCCTATGCCAAATTCAAAAACCACTTATTTTTTTTATCAGGGGGACTCAATTATTGTTGTCAAAAAGGGAGGGGTTTTAGAAGTTGATACAATGACGGTCAGGTTAAACCAACGTGGCCTGCCGGTGTACGCTTCTGTTGCGATTCAAAAAGGTCATGTTACCTATCTCCCAACTTACGCGAACGATGGAAGGCTTAAGAAAATTAGCCGGGCTACCATCGACAGTAGTGGAAAAGCTTGGTATATTACAATAGATAGTATTGTTTATGAAGCGGGCAATATTATTACCTATCGGTCAAAAAGTGATTTAGAAGGACAGGAGCAGGGTGTGATTTATTGTTCTTATTACGTCGATAAATTTTACAAACAAGATTATGATCCGGGTGGTAAAATTCTAGCACTGAGTAAGGGAATGAATTTGAATGTTCGTGAGTTCAATGTCCAACCTTTTTGTAAGAATCTTTTGAAATCATCTGGTAACCTAAAGGATTTTGAGTGTAAGTATGAATATGAACTGGATAATGAAGGGAAAGTGTTCCGCATGAATTGTGACATTAAAAATAGATGGGCAAAGTGGACCAACCGATACGATTTGAACTATTCGTGCAAATAACTTTGCAATCGGTAATGACCTAACGGTGGCGCGTTTAAAATTTAAATATTCACCCAACAATTCATTATCACAGTATTCATCATAATCATCATAATAAATCAGCGTTCTATTGTATTTCTGTATTCTCGGCTGTTCAACTCCGTGCGAAACGCATTCCTCACGGATCCACATCCACAAAAACATCCACACTCTTCAACTCCGGTATCGTTTTCATCTTATCCAATATTTCCCGCAACGCATGCTTCATCGCCCCAAGATCCTTCGATTGCTTACCACTCTTTACCAACACCTCCCGCAAATAATAATTCTTCACTTTCGAAATGAAAGGAATAGAAGGCCCCAATACCAGCCCCAGGTTTGTTTTGCGCAACTCATTGGCCAGAAATAAAGCTGCCTGCTCAACATTCAAAACTTTTTTATGCCGCAATTCAATCTCCATCATCCGCACAAAAGGGGGATACCCAAACTGCCTGCGTTCTATCAACTCAGTTTCATACATCCGCTTAAAATCGCCCTTAATAACGTTTTGTATCACCGCATTATCCGGGTCCGAAGCCTGTATAATCACCTCACCCTTTTTATTCTTTCTCCCCGCCCTTCCCGCAACCTGCATCATTAACTGATACGCCCTCTCATGCGACCGATAACCCGGATGGTGAATCAACTGGTCAGCATTTATAATACCCACCAAACTTACATTATCAAAATCAAGCCCCTTGGTAACCATTTGCGTACCCACCAAAATATCAACCTCCCTGTTTTCAAACTGCGATATCACCGTAGCATGCCCATGCTTCGTCCTCGTCGAATCCAAATCCAACCTGCTCACCTTAGCCGAGGGAAATAACTCCGCTATCTCATCCTCAATTTTTTCAGTGCCCATGCCCACAATATCTAAATCAATAGCCCCGCAACTGCGGCACTTGTCATTCATATTTTCAAAATATCCACAGTAATGACAAATAAGCTTATTCTGAAACTTATGGTAAGTAAGGCTTACATCGCAGTTTTTGCATTTGTAAACGTAGTTGCACGTTTTGCAAACCTGGTAATTTGCAAACCCGCGCCGGTTCAAAAACAAAATAACCTGCTCCTTATTACCAAGCGCCGTGCGTACAGCCTGCGTAAGGGCCTCAGTAAAACTGCCCTCCATGTTCTTCCGCTTGCGTTGCTCACGTATGTTAGCCACCAAAATTTCAGGCATCTCCATACCACCGTAACGCGTCTCCAATTTCACCAACCCAAACTTTCCAAGCTCAGCATTATGGTAAGTTTCAATAGCCGGTGTAGCCGTTCCCAAAATCACCTTTGCATCAAACAACCGCGCCAACATAATCGCCGAATCCCGTCCATTATACCTAGGCGCCGGGTCCATTTGCTTTAGCGAATTATCATGCTCCTCATCCACTATAATCAACCCCAAATCCTTATACGGCAAAAACAAACCCGACCGTGCCCCAATCAATATTTTATATTCATTGCGCAACACCTTATTCCAAATCTCCACCCGCTCATTGGGGTTAAACTTCGAGTGGTAAACACCCACCAAGCCCCCAAAAACTTTTCTAAGCCGGTTAATAATTTGCGCGGTCAAAGCAATTTCGGGCAGCAGGTATAAAACCTGTTTATCCTGCCGCAAAAGCTCCTTTATTTTTTCGATGTAAATATTGGTTTTACCGCTGCTTGTTACACCATGCAATAAAACTACATTAACGCCTGTTTTTGCCCCCTCAGTTTTTTCTTCTACCCCTTCACTCTTTGGATGAAACAACTCATTTATTTCATCCAACGCCCTTTTCTGTTCACCACTTAATTCCGAAGTTTCAACCTCTTCAGTCTGAAATGTACCCAGCCTCGATACTTCAACCTTAAACTCAATAAATATTTTCTTATCAACCAACCGCTTCAAGACACTCGCCTCTGCTTTGCTAAGTGTCAGCAACTCACTCTTTTTTATAAACTTCGATTTCTTTCCCAGTTGTGTAAACGCCAGTAACAACTCAACCTGCTTCGGCGCCCTGCCCAATTCATCAAAAAGCAGTTTCAGTTTTTCTTCATCCTCATAAGCCTCATGCAGTTTAACATGGCTCTCGGTTTTTACCTTAAACTTCTCTATTATTTCTTCCGATGAAATAGCAATACCCAGGTTAAAAAGCGTTTTAAGCAGCCGGTATACATTGCGCTTTTTTAGTAAATCCTGAACCGCTTTAATATCAATAGTATCCTGTGCGCGCAATGCCTGCACAATCAAAAACTCATCATTGCTTAGCGATTCAAAATCGCCATCGTAGTTTTCGTTATACCGTATTTTTGTCTCGCTCGATAGCTTCAAACCCGATGGCAGCGCAGCATTCATTACCTCGCCCTCGGTGCACATATAATACCCGCTCATCCACTTCCAAAACTTCAATTGCGTTTCGGTTACAATGGCCTCCTCTTCGGCAATCGACTCTATAAGCCTCGCCTCAAACGCCGGTGTTATGTTGTGAATACGTTCAACAATAGCCGAGTAAAACTTATTCTTGCCAAACTGCACAATTACCCGCTGCCCGATTTTTACAAATTCAACCCAATCAACAGGCACCACATACGTGTACTGCCTCGGAAGCGGTAAAGGAAGGATTACATCAACATATGTTACTAAACTCGACACCCCGCAAATTAACGTAAGTTAAAAACAACAAGCAACACAAAGAGTAAACCCTGTTCGCATCTTTTAACGGCTTTTTTTGTTTGTACATAATTTAATTGCCCACCTTTCAATCGCAAAATTCTGTTGATTATATGAACTGGAAATACTTGTTTCTTTTTCTTCTAATGGGCTGCATGCACCAACAGCAGTCTTTCGCCCAATCATTTTATGGCAACGTAATAAAAACCGATGCCCCAACCTTCGACCTCGTAAAAGATGCCCTTTGGGATTTTCAGTTTCAACTAGGCAAGGCTACCGGTAAAGATTTTAAAATTGATAGCAAAGATTCCACCCACATCCCCGGTATTCAGATTATTAAACTCGATGCCGCTAAAAATCCTTCGTACGACAAACGCCTCGACCCCAATAACGATGATGCCGTACTCATACAATCCGATGGCGAACACAGCCTTAAAATTATTGCCTACACCCGGCAAGGTTTAATTAACGGCATTTATACTTACTTAGATACCCTCGGCTTTAGGTGGTACCACCCCGGCGAAAAATGGGCCATCATCCCAAAGCTAAAAGACATACGCCTGAAATGCGATAATGTATACAAACCGGATTTTATTTTGCGCTCGTTTTTCGGCACCTGGGGTACACCACGCAACAAGGTGGTCGATAAAAATTTTACCGTCGATAAAGAATGGAACATCTGGGGCATCCGCAACCGCCTTGGCGGAGCCTACACACTGGTTGGGCATGCCTGGGGCGATGTTTTGGCTCAATGGCACGACTATCTGAAAGGTCGCCCCGAAGAAATGGCTTTGGTAAACGGAAAGCGTGTAAGTGTTGATGCCCCCAATGCCAAGTTCTGCCTGAGCAACGATGATTTTCAGAAGGTCTTTATTTTTCACATGACCCGCCAGTTAAAAAAGATGATGAAGGATAATCCCTCTCAACCTCGGTACATTGTTTCTGTCGAGCCTTCGGATGGCGGGGGAGATTGCGAATGCGAAGCCTGCAAAAAACTCGGCAACCCCAGCACCAGGGCTTTTTTTATGGCTAATCTGGTGGCTAAGGAATTTCAAAAAATCTCGCCCAAGGCATTCGTTAATCTATATGCCTATAACACCCACGCCGCCGCTCCCGATTTAGAGTTAGAGCGCAACGTAATCGTGCAGGTCATTCCATACAAATATCAAAACACCTATGCCTCATCCGAACAAATGTTAGAGGCCTGGAAAAAGAAAAGCGACAACCTTTTTATTTACGACTACTACGGCCTGCCTATTTTAAATCTCGATATGCCGCTGCATAACGTGTTGGCCCCATGGCGCTATGCCGAGCGGATTAAATACTGGCACAAACAAAATATTAAAGGCATAACACTCGAAAGCTCGTACAGCATTGGCTGCACTGGTATAGGCCTCTATCTTTTTGCCCGCCTGAGTTGGAACACCAACGCCGACGAATGGCAGATATTAAAAGAATACTACCACCAGTGTTACGGCAGCGCCTACAACGCCGTATGGGACGCACAACTTGTACTCGCCGATGATTCTCTCGAAAAATCCAAAACACTCACCAACGTCATTCATAAACTGCAAACCGAAACCGAAAAATTGAAGCTTGATGCCGACCAACAATCCCGCTTAACCGATTTTAAAGCCTACACCCATTATTTAAAACTGATGTACCAAATGCAACGGAATGAAGATACCACTACGGTTGATAATTTGATGCGCTACGTTTACAGTATTTATTTGCGCAAAGAAGTGCACGCCCCACCCATAAACGTATGGCCATCCGAGTTCGGCCATTCCGCAGCATTCATCGCTAAATACTGGAGTCCCTTTAACGAAACCGCCCCACAAATGCGATACGCTACAATAGTTCCACTAACAGATGAAGAAATAAACAAACTATTTGAAGACGATTGCAGGGTAAAAAGGTAATGTTCCCGCTGGTGTTTGGAACCACCAAAGTTAAAAGTAAAATGTTCTGCATTTTCCCTCTCTATCGCTTGCGATGGAGAGGGTGACCCAGCGAAGCGAAGGTCGGGAGAGGCCCGCCTGTCCCGCCTTACGCGGGAGCTGTTGGGCATTTCACCTATTCAATCGCCGGATGCCTCTTAAACGGCTTTGTTTCATCAAACAGTTTTCGATACGTAATATGCGTCTTAACTATTTTCCCACCCAGCACCTCGCAGGTGCGCAACATGCGTATATTAAAATCACCCACCCACACCAATTCAATTTCATCCCAACGCTTTTTTTCACGCACCACTTCATCAGCGGCCATTACAATGGCACTCTCCAAACCTTTCTTCTGGTACTCCGGCACCACACCAAATATCAACCCAAATATTTTTCTGTTTGAGGTATCGAAAGTTTTTAACCACAAAAATTTTAGTAACCCCCATGCGTTCAGGTTGCCATGCACATGTTTAAACCAGCCGTTCAGTTCGGGCAGCATTACAAATAGCGCCACCGGTTCATCTTTATGGTAGGCAAACCAAACCAGGTAATCAATCATCACCGGTTTAAAGGTTTTAAAAAGCTTCCACGTCTGCTCTTCACTCATCTCCTTAAAGTTGGGCAAAAAGTGCCAGGTACGGTTGTAGATGCTTCTAAAATCGGCGGCGTATTTTTTCAGCTTGTCCTTTTCAATATGCTTAAAGGTATACTCCCCGTTGCGTTTCAATCTTTCGTTAATTGCCCGGTACCGGTCAGGCCGTGCATCATTTACATGTAACGCGTACGAGTACTGTTGAAAATAATCCTTAAAACCATAAGCCTCAAACAGCGCCTTATAATAAGGCGGGTTATAATTCATTTCGTAAGTAGCCGGTGTAAATCCATCAACCAATAAACCCCACCAGGCATTGCGCTCGCCAAAGTTAATAGGGCCGTCCATCGCCTCCATCTTGCGCTCCTGCAACCATTTTTTAGCGGTGTCAAATAATAAATTAGCAGCTTCCTGGTTATCAATACATTCAAAAAAACCACATCCACCTGTAGGTTGGTCTTCCGTAAAAGCAGTACGGCGGTTTATAAAGGCGGCTATACGCCCAATGGTAATGCCCTGTTCGTTTCTTAATACCCAGCGGATGCATTCGCCATCCTCAAAAAATTTGTTCTTAGCAGGGTCAAATACCTTTTCAATATCCTGTTTTAGTGGGGCAATCCAGTTGGGGTCGTTTTTGTAAATGGCGGATGGAAGTTGAAGGAATTCAACCGCAGCAGCCTTATCTCTTACTTCAATTACACTATTCATTTGGCAGGGTGAATATAAATAGGTTTGTAATTGTTAGTTACAATTCAAGGTAAATTCTAGTTTTGGCCACACCTTTACTAACCCAATATGCAACTGTTACATCGCCTTAAAATTCTTCTCTCGGTCATCGCTCTTTTCGGCGTAATCTGGGGTTTTAAATCGCAGGCGCCCTCTTCCGAGGCATTAACTGCTGCTGCCCATTCACCAATACCGCAGGATGACAATCTTCCCTGTTTTCTCGTCCTCTCCGATATCCACCTACACAGCTCCCTCACTCAAGACGATATAACTGCAACCGGCGCTGCCGATACAGGCCACGATTTATGGGACACCGCTCAGAATAAAATCCGCAAAGTCCTTGCAGGCCAGGCCGGATTCAGCAAACCCAAATTTATTATTGTGCTGGGTGACCTCCCCTGGCATGCCAAAGCAGATATAACGGACGACCTTGAAAGTGCGCGCGATAACATCGGCACCGTTTTACACGATTTAAGGATGCTCTCCCAAAACGCGCAAGTGCCGCTGATTTACGTTCCCGGAAATAACGATTCGTGGGATGGCGACTATCATCCATTCTCAGCCAAAATATTTGATAAAGATGCCGGCGCTTGCAAAACCTGCTGGCCAATTATAACTCCGCATCAGGATGGAATCGAAGTGCAGGAACAGGTAATTGATAAATCAACACTTAAGCTGGGTTGTTATGCTGCCTTTCCTCTGGGTCGAAAAAGCAAATTGAAAGTACTCGTTTTAAACAGCGGAATCTTTGCCCACAAATACACCGACCAGCAAAATCAAACTGCCGAAGCTACCGAACAACTAAAATGGCTCGAAATTCAATTGGAGCAGGCTAAAAAAGAAAACCAGTTTGCGCTAATAGCCATGCATATGCCACCCGGCATGGATGGATTTAAGAAAAAAGAATTTTGGCGCAAAACAGTCACTACCGATGGCTCAGAGGTGCAAAATGTTTTTCTCGACCTGATTGATAAATACCAAAACCAGGTGGTAGGCCTGTTAAGCAGCCACACCCACATGGATGGTTTAAGAAAATTGTATAACCGCAACGGAAAAATGACCGCCGTTGATATTTCATTACCCGGTATTACCCCCGGCCACGGTAATAACCCCGCATTTAAAATAATCAGCTACAATCCCGTCAATTTCGAATTGCAAAACTTCACTACCCTTTACGAGGACTTCTTCGCCGCTAAAAAAGTTATCCCCTGGGGCAAT
>Ga0206832_10031_pt1 | contig 33513 bp, 30 predicted proteins | sample Alteio_BWOrgCont_74_FD_152896 | JGI IMG/M metagenome (GOLD analysis project Ga0206832, IMG submission 152896) | Enriched cells from forest soil in Barre Woods Harvard Forest LTER site, Petersham, Massachusetts, United States -... | ecosystem: Environmental > Terrestrial > Soil > Temperate forest >... | reverse complement strand
GAATTCAAGAGGCTTTTTATAATTCAACTCGAAAATGCTGTAGCTGAAACATTACCTGCCTATATAGCATCAGCAATCAACAAATTTCAACAACTTGAATTGGCGGGTTAGGTTAAGGTGTTGGTTAGCAGTGAATTTAGAGTGCGACGGGTCGCACTGATAAGGTAAGCATATTCAAGCACTGAATATTCTTTTCAAAAAAATACCGCGGTAGCGGTCATCAGAAATTAGCCCCACGTTCCGGTGTAGGAAACACCTGCACGCGGGGCTAATTTCTGTTGACCGCTACCGCGGTATGGAAGCACCAACATATTTTGGTGGATATATGGCGTGTAGCATTGATGTGCGACAAGTCGCACATCGGGAAAGCGGTGACGAGTCACACGCACTCCAAATTAGTTGTGCTTTTTAGTAAGGATGGCAGCAAAGCCGCCGTCCCAGCCTTCGGCGTTGGGGAGGATTTGTTTTGAGAAAGTGCATTTAAGAGGACATTTTGCGATCATGTCTTCATTTTCACTTTTCAGGATGCTACAGGTGATATACCAGATGACACCTCCCGGAGCTAACAGCGTCATTGCATGTTCAATGAGTGCTTGTTGTTTTATGTGGAGGGCGGCGATCTCTTCTTCAGTTAATCGCCAGCGAGCTTCAACGCGTTTGTTGAGGACGCCGCTATTGCTGCAAGGGGCATCTAAGATGATGACATCGAAAGGAGTGTCTAAAGTATAATTTTCTCCGAGGCCACAATTTAGGTGTGCTTTGACTCCATATTTTTTCAGATTTTGTGATAAACGCAGGAGCTTTTCTTCTGTCACATCATTGGCATAGAGTTCTGCGTGAGGGTATAGATCATGTGTTGCCAGTAATTTTCCACCGGGAGAAGCGCAGAGATCTAAAATTCTTGAAGGCATAGGTGTTTTTTCTGCTAATTCGCCGATGAGAGCCACTGATGTGGCATTTTGGATGTATATTTCCGGCATTGTTGCAACGGCAGAAAGTTCCATGGTTTTTCCGATGATTGCAACGGGGACTCCTGTTTCTCTAAGTGGGAGTAAGAAATTGAATGCTTTTGTGTTAATATCGACACCAGGGCGTACCCTTGCCATCGTTTTTGAGGGTGTATTGCCGATATTGAATATTTGTTCTGCAACGTCTTTTCCATAGTCTTTAATCAATTTATTCACAAAGTAGAGAGGATAAGAATAGCGAATACTCAATTCTTGCGCGGATGATCCTGAAGGCAGAGGAGGAACTCCATTTTCAAGTTGTCGTAGCAAAGCATTGAGATATGAAGCAAAAGTATGATGGCAATATTTCTTTGCAATTTTCATTGATTCATCGACGATGGCATATAAAGGGACTTTCGACATGAAACAAAATTGATAGATAGCGGTTCGCAAAAGTGCGCGTTCTTTCATTTTGAGGTTCAGTTTTTTTGAAGTTGATAGTTGAGTGCTGATATAGTCAAGGGCAAGAGCCATCCGCGCCGATCCTAAAGCCACTTCATGGGCAAAGGCAAAATCTTGGTGGGAAGGTTTTTCCTGTTGTTGCCATTGTGTTAGGCTGTGGTTGATATATTGCTCTTGGCGTAGTGAGGCAAGTAACGCTAAATAAGAGGCTTCTCTTGCTGTCATAATCGTCATAGTTATTTATGGGTGATGTAAAGAGAGCCATCCGCGCATCGTCCATTCTTGGAACCAGCATTGCATGTTATCCATTGCGTCGTCGCAGATCGATTGATGTTGTTCCTCAAGCCATTGGCACGCATTATCTATTGTTGATCCATTTTTAAACAGATTTAATAAAAGATATTCTGCCTGTGGAATCTCTTTCCATGCAATATCATTTTTCTCATTTCTATTGAGAAGGAAATAATAATCCTTATCTCGATTTAGCACAGGAAAATCTTTGTTAATCCAATAGTCGGGATCATTTTTTAGAAAATCAATGCGGTATTTGAAAAGATCGTATTTCATTTCAAAAAGATAGAGATGAGATTGTGTGAAAAGTTTCACGTCCGAGTCTCCTAACTTTATGAGTTGTTCTGCATTTAATGGAGGAAGTTTTTCTGTTGTAAAGCTATCGCTAAATGCCCAGTCGAGTCGTGCTGATTGAAGAATGAGTTCTTTGTCTTTAGCATGATATTCTTCCTCTAACCATTTCTCTAGGCGATCGCCAATAAGTGATAAAGACCAATGTCGCGGGGGATACTTTACTAAGTAGGGAATTGAAATCATTCGATTGAAATCGCGGTATCCAAAAAGGCGTGTGACAAGAGGAAATATTTCATGCATGGTATTGAGAAGGCGCCACCAGTATTGCTGATTATAGATCTGAATGCGCTGCGCTGGACGTAACGTAGGACTTGGAGCAATGTGATCTGCAGCTTCAATCTCCATCAGCTGTCCTGATGGTGATATGGGATCCATCTTGCTATCTTCATCGATGGGACGTCCGATGATATGCCCGAACCAGAGCTGTTCTCGTTTTAAGACTGCAGGGACTTTATCATCAAAACCCATCAGTGCTCCAATGCCAATTCGGGTGAGCGAATTTCTTGTTTCATTTTATTTCGGATAGATTGTTGAAACTGTTTTGCCTTTAGTGCTTCATCCCATGTCTGTTGAAAACTGACAAAATTATCATCCCATTCTAGCAGTGTGGATACTCCACGTGTTTTTGGGTAGACATCGGCATAGATTTTCCAGACTTCATCGCAGACATAATTGTCATGGGTATCGAGGACATAGGCATCGTAATCGCTGTGTCCTGCCAGATGGATTTGCAAGACGCGTTCCAGAGGAAGATTTTCATAATAAAGTTTTGGGTCGAATCCATGATTCCTGCTAGAGACATAAATATTATTGACGTCGAGCATCATATAAATATCGGCTTTTTCGACGACTGCGCTATAAAATTCCCATTCGGTCATCTCATCTTTATTATACGCAACATATGATGATAAATTTTCTAGGGCAAAGGGGAGCTCCAGATAATCTTGAACAATCCGCGCTCGCTCTGCCACATAAGTGATCACTTCTTTGGTGTAGGGAAGGGGAAGTAGGTCGTGATAATGGGCGCCGGGAAGCTTTCCCCAGCATAAATGGTCCGAAACCCACGGAGTCTTAGTAATTTTTGTTAGGGCTTTAAGCTTTTTTAGGTAGTCGAAATCTAAAGGATCAGGACTGCCAATCGCCAAAGATACACCATGTTGTACAACGGGATATCTTTCAAGAATACGATAGAGATTATCTAAGGGTTTACCCCCCTCGACCATGAAGTTTTCACTAATAATCTCAAACCAATCGATGTCGGGATTATTATTGAAAATATCTTCATAGTGAGGGATGCGGAGTCCGATGCCAATACCAAGATTTGGAATACAAGTGCTGTCTTTCATAATATTTTAATCTTGATATTTTGTTCTTTTACTATTGGCCTTCTGTACCATCATCGGTTTCTTCTACGTCATCAACATAAGATTTTGTATCTTGCATTTGCTTCATAGTTTTCATGTCCGTTGCAGGCTTTTTCGCATCCGGTTTTGTTGTATCTGGTGTATTAGATAATTTTGAGTCTGGAGTCGTCTTGACATCTCTCTCTGCTAGATCCCCGCCACATCTCCCGTGTGCTTTGCATGACGCTCTAGCAATGACGTAGTCTAAATCTAAAGAACTCATTGTTTGATCGGCTACTAAACTTCCTTGATTGATTGATAGTAGGCCCGCTGCCGCTCCCATCAATGCAAGCTTTTTCATTTTCTTTGTTTTCATTGTTGTATCCTTCTGTGAAAAAAACAGCCGGTTTGCCCGGCTGTTAAATAATATAATTGAATCAGAATAAAAATGCCATGTTCTCGAATATAAAGTTCGAGAAATGGCATCGCTTCCCCTAGTAATTAGGAGAAGTCGCGTTAGCTCGTTTCTCTGCCATTTTCATGGAAGCGACTTTTACCGCTAAATTTTTATCCTTGAAAGGTGCTTCAGCTGTCCCTGCACATGATCCATATCCAGCACATTGATGTTCTGTTGTTTTGCAGGAGTTTAATCCTTTGCATCCATTTTGATGTGCACAAGGTTGGTTGGCCATTTTCAATGCCAAAGCTTTCCCTGCACTATCAAGACTTTGATAAGCAGCTTTCCCTTGCGGAGATAGTTGTGACATCAAAGTGCTTTCTGTTAGGGCAGGTGCCGTTGGTACTGGTGTTGTTGAATACATAGAATTTGCTTTATTGGTGGTTTCTGCAACTTCCCACTGTGTGAAATTTCCACGCATATTGCTTGCTGTTGGCGATTGTCCTGTTGTGTTAGGTTGTGGCTGTGGCTGTGGTTGACCTTGTGGTTGTGTCATATCATTGTCACTATCCGGCATTTGAGCTGGTTGCGATTGTTGCCATTGTTGTTGTGAAGATGTTGGGCGTTGGTTATAAGCCGTTTGTCCTTTTGAAGACGATTGACCTCCACATCCCGCATAGGCTTGAGGTTGCTGATATTGAGGCTGATATTGAGGCTGATTAGGTGTTTGTGTTCTGCCGCTGCAACCGGATTGAGGTTGCGCCGGTGTTGTCGATTGCCATTGCTGTTGTGGAGACATTGGACGTTGGTTATAAGCCGTTTGTCCTCTTGAAGATGATTGACCACCACATGATGCCGATGTTTGAGTCGGCTGCTGTTGTTGATATTGAGGTTGGCTTGGCATCTGAGTTCTTCCACTGCAACCGGATTGAGGTTGTGCCGGTGTTGTTGATTGCCATAGCTGTTGGGAATAATTTGAATCATTTTGATTGTAGGCAGTTTGTCCTCTTGAAGGTGATTGACCACCACATGATGCTGATGTTTGAGTCGGCTGCTGTTGTGGCTGACTGCTGCAACCTGATTGTGGTTGCGTAGACTGAGTAGACTGCCATTGTTGATTTTGTTGTTGTTGCTGTTGTTGATTTTGTTGTTGTTGTCCTTGTGATGGAGCATCGCGATAAGCTTGGTAGCCATTAAGTGCTGGGCGATTGCAACCACTTCGACCTTGGCAGCCGCCTGAAGCTAATATTTGTGAAGGATTAATTGTTTCTGACGATGTTGCAGCAACAGCTTGTGTTGTCAGTGCTGTGCTACCTGCAAGTCCAAGAAGAGCTAATTTTTTAAAATCTTGCTTTTTCATTTTTTTCATAAAGAATCTCCTAAATATTTAGAATGTTGTGATCACTGGAAACTGGGAAAAAATTGGCAACCGCCCCATTTTGCGCGGATTTTTCGTCAGGCGCTCAAAAAAGGCATTGACGATTTTTTCACAGTCTCAAGTCTTATTTATCACCACCAGCACATTGATTCAAGTATTTTCTATATGACACAACCTGAAAACAAGTTGAATTTATACCGAACGTGACCAAAAAGTTGGCATTTTGAGTGCAGCCGGAAACACCAACTTTTGAATCACGTTTGGAATATGATAAAAATAAATTAAATACCATTAAATTAAATAAATCAGTACAATAAGTGGTAATTTAAATATAGAGACAAATTATGAATTCAGTGAAATCGATATTTTATTTCTCATTAGCAATTGTTTGGATTGGACACTTTTTGGTGGACATGATGATAGGGATTTGGCCTGTTTATAAAACGATGGCGCATCTTGATATTGCGATTGCCGGAGTGATCAGTGGCGTCTGTGCTTTTTTTGGGGAAGGCATGCAACTTTTTTTTGGTGCACTCAGTGATCGAGGGTACCGTAAATATCTCATTTTAGGCGGCGTTGTTGTTGCAACAGCCAGTACTTTTTTTGTTTATACCGAAAATTATCTCTGCTTCTTTCTATTATATTTGATGACGTGTATAGGATCAGGAGCATTTCATCCCTGTGCTGCCAGTCTTGTAGGGGATTTGCCCTCGCCGCGAAAAGGATTATTGCAAGCGGTATTTGCATCAGGAGGAAGCTTAGGTTTAGCATTGAGTCAGGTCATTTTTGTAGGCGTGCATTCTCACTTTGACGGAAGAACAGAGTGGCTAGTATTACCTGCAGTTGTATTGATGTTAGTCACGATATTTACTGCATTTGGAAGACAGAAAAGTAACATTTCAAAGACTGCCCCCCATTTTAGTTTTAAAGGAATTTCAGATTTATTTCGTAAAAGAGAAATTTGCATGGTATATTTTACCGTTGTATGTGGAGCTTCAATGTTATGGGCCGTGATCTTTTTGTTGCCGGATATTTTAAGTCATCGCGGTTATGAATCGTGGATAGCATTTGGCGGAGGTCACATGGCTTTTATTTTGGGAGGAGCTGTAATGCTTGTTCCTGCAGGATATTTTGCCGACAAATATTCCTGTAAGAAAGTGATTGTGACAGCACTGGTAAGTGGAATGGTGTTGTTGTATACTTTTCTGCTATTTCCTATTTTATCAAACTATAGTGTGTTGATGCTCCTTTTTGCTGTTGGAGCTGCCGTTGCAATTATCAATCCTATTGGAATTGCCTTGGGAACACGCCTCTTTCCTCAGCGCAAGGGAATGGTCAGTGCAATTTTGATGGGTGTTGCTTGGTGTTTATCTGAAGGAATTGGACAAACAATTGGCGGATTATTGACAAAATGCTTTACTGATGATGCTGCGGCAAAAGCTTTAGCGGTGTTAGGATGTCTGTTTATGGTTGGAATTATTACAGCTTCGCAGTTACCCCAGAAAGAAGAAGCGCTTGAGCCTATTTTGGAGCCTGTAGAATATGTTTAGGATGGTTTTGTTGTGTTTAGCATTGTGTCATTCGATGTTGTTTTGCGATGAAACACCAACAAAATTGAAGATTCGTCAGCCAAATTGGCGTTTAGAAATTCTAGAAACCCATCCCAATCATTCCCCTAAAGAAGTACTCCTTTATGAGCCTGTTTCAGGAAGTGATCAAGATCTGCCGGCAAAATATCTTTGGTATTCATCAGACGGAATTCTTTACAGCGAAGCAGACGTTATTCCATTGGGAATTAAAGAGTTCATTCTCCACGGTCCATCTGTGACTTATTCATCTAAAGGCACCGTTGAAACAATAGTTTTTTATAATCATGGGGTCAAACAAGATTCCATTAGAACGTATTATTCTAACGGTGTGCTTAAATCTTTAGGACACATTAAAGATGGACAATTAGAAGGATCGTTTGAAAAATATCACGAAAATGGAGAATTAGCGGAACGTTGCACCTACACCAATGGATTGCTCACAGGTTCGATAGAAAAATATAATTCGAAAGGACAAAAAACCGGCTTTGGGAATTATAAAGATGGATTACTAGAAGGCGAATTTAGCGAATGGACAGCTGATGGCATTCTTTCGGGCCAATATTTCTATTTGAAAGGACTTCTTAATGGGGATAGAAGTCGATTAGCTGTTACGCGCTATCATCCGAGTGGTATTATTGCTGAAACTCAAGACTTCCGTCAGGGGCAAGCGTTTGGTCCACATCTACATTATTATGACAATGGGAAAGCACGTTATAGAGTCAATTATGTTTTAGGTAAAAAACATGGAAATGAACAGTTCTTTACCGACGATGGAAAAATTGAATTAGAGAGAGAATATGTTTACGGCAAACCTGTCGGTCGCCATGAAGAAACATCCTCAGAGGGTTCTATAAAGATTGTTGCCATTTATGATGCACAAGGGAATCTCATTGAGCCAATCAAAGAATATTATGCTAATGGAGCTTTGAAAGCACAATACAACCTTGAAAATGGCGTGTATCATGGAGAGCTTGTTGAGTGGTATCCTAATGGAAAAATGAGTAAAAAATACAATTATGTACTTGGATATTTTGATGGTTTGCAACAAGAGTATTATTCCACAGGTCAATTAAAACTTCGTGTGACTTACAAAGATAATAACAAACATGGTTGGTTTGAAGAGTGGTTCGTCGATGGTAAGCCATTGGCCTCAATTTATTACAATCAAGGTTTAAAGCAGGGCTCTAGTCAACATTGGTACTCAAATGCACAGAAAGCAAGTGAAGCCTCTTATGATCACGATTTGCTCACAGGTCTCTACCAAGAATGGCATGAAAATGGGACTCTAAGGGTTACTGCCAATTATAAATTGGGCAACCTTGAAGGAGCAGAGGAAAGTTATTATTCTAATGGGAAACCGGAGATGCTTGTTACCTACTATCAGGGCAAACCCGACGGAGACAAAAAGAAATGGTATGACAATGGCTCCCTTTGGGAAATTTCACATTTTAATTGTGGAATGCCTATCGAAGAGCACATTTCCTATTATCGCACCGAAGAAGGACAAAATCCACAAATTCTTACCTCAGTTTATTATCAAGAGGGAAAATTGCATGGAGAACAGAAAAGCTTTTATCCCGGTGGGCAGTTGAAGGTCTTAATGACCTACAACAATGGGTTGTTGAATGGAAAAAAAGTGCTTCTGGATCCAGCAGGCAATATTCTCGAAGAGGCAAATTATAACGATAAAGGACTTGATGGGCGTTACTATTTGCAAAATGCTGATGGCGGAGAGACGATCTACCATTATAAAGACAATAAGCTCGAAGGATTACATCAAGTATTTTATCCGGTTGATGAGTTCTTCGGTAGAGTCAAGGCTTTAGAATCTGTTTATAGCAATGGCGTTTTGGAAGGTGAAGTTGCTGAATACAATCGCGCGGGAACAAAAATTGCTAGTACGTACTATAAAAAGGGACGTAAAGAAGGCATCGCCACAATTTTCACAGATGAAGGGCGAATCAAAATTTCGGCAGAATTTCATAATGATAATCAGAATGGAATGGCTTTTGAATACTATTCCAATGGCAATATAAAAAAACAAGTATTGTTCATCGAAGATCTAAAAGATGGAGAGGAAAAATCCATTCATCAAAACGGACAAATTGCTTCACTTTCTCATTATCGCAAAGGAACATTAAATGGAACATGTTGTCAGTGGACTGATAATGGCATCCTAATCTTCGAAGCAGACTACCTCGACGGCAAACGCAACGGCAAATTCAATAAATATGATGATGAAGGCAAGCCCACAGTCACCCAAACATACGCCAACGACCAAAAAATCAATTAGTTTTAATTTCATGAATTTAGAAAAATGCCCCATATATTTAGGGGGCACATGTCGTATTTTTTTAACGCAGTGGCTAAATTATGCTTAATGAGGCCTATACATCCAGGCGAAATATTAAAAGACGAGTTAGAAGGACTTGGATTTTCAGCTACTGCATTTGCAAAACTTCTTGTGGTGCCAACTAATCGTGTAACTTCTATTTTAAATGAAACGCGAGGAATTACGGCAGATACAGCATTGCGTCTAGCATACTTTTTTGGAACTTCCCCAGAATTTTGGCTTAATCTACAGTCTGCCTACGACTTAAAGATCATTATGAAAAAACAAGGTAAAAAAATTAAAAATCAAGTTCATCCCCATCGTGAAGCAGCGTGACCATTTCATTCATCTTTGAAGAGGCGTTTGGCGATATCTTTGGGATCGATCGTTTTTTGTGGGCCTTGTCCAAGAACCTTGAAATCTTCACATAGGTTGCTTGCCGTTCTATCTCTGATGTATTCAGTGTTTGGGACAGCACAGTCGTTTGGGAGTCCTGGCTTATAATGCACACAGTTTTTACAGCAATGCAATGGAATATCGCAAATATCGCATGTTGCACGAAAGGGGATTTTCCCCCACGTAGGATCCGGTAATTGAGCTCCACATTTCCAACATTTCATGTTTTTTCACTCCTATTTTCCCAATAGTATTTCTGACTGCTCATTGCCTTTTTAAACGGGATTGGCGCTCGCGAGCTTTTGCTTCCAATCATGTATCCTGTCCATTTTGAAAGAAGATGCGCAAAAGCATAGGGAAGCAAAATAGGCGATTTCTTTGCAAGTTGCGAAAACATTTTTTTTGCGTAATCGAATCCACGTTGAGTGTCACTGCCTTCACAGCGCAGCAAGTCGACATAATCATGACGGACAAGTCCGGTGTCGAAATTTCGATGAAATTCCTCTAACAAAGTGTAGCAATGGGAGTGCTTTACTACTGCTTCAGCAGTATAAGCAATGCTATGTCCTTTACGCAGAAGTTTTGCTGTTACAATGGTATCTTCACCTAAAAGAACGTGTTCAAATCCTCCTATTTCATCGAGGGCTGCATTGGAGTATGCGGCACAGGAATCTGAACAAAAAAATGTGTAGGCTCCATATTTTTTCACATCTTGAATGCTACGTAGATGACTTGTTTCAGGATAGTTATAGGCGCGTGCAAATGATTCAAAGAAATTAGCTCCATCATGAGGAACTTGACGTGCATAGGTGATGGATGCTTTTTTTTCAATGATAGGAGCCACAAGATGTGACAATGTATCCTTATCTGTCACGTAAGCGTCTTGCGTCAACATACAGATAATATCTGTTTTGAGGTGATTTCGAGCGCGTTCGCGTGTTGTGCCGTGATTGAATTCTTTTTGTGGAATGACAATAGTTTCAATGCCTAGATGTCTAGCCAATTCAATAGTCCCATCAGTTGATGAAGAGTCAATAACAAGAATACGTGGTTTTAAAGGAGATTGAGATAGGAATTTTAGACAGTGGGGCAAATGATGTTTGGCATTGTACGTTAAAATGACACAGCCGATTTTAGTGTTCGTTTGCATCATACCCCACTGAAGGAATTATGAAGACAAGTGATAATTCATCGAGATTTCCTGCCACAGGAGTTGCATCGAGGTTATACGTGTAGTCCCCTTCTTTCAAAGGATGAACTTTTGTCACCGTTGCGATCGGTAGTTCTGCGGGAAAAACTCCATCTAATCCTGTTGTGACAAGCAGATCTCCGTTTTGGACAATCGACATCGCAAGTTCGCTGTTATCACTATCGGTAGGAATACCTGTGCGAAGGTCGCGTGCGGAGCCATGTTCATCGGCAAAATCGTAATTAAATCCTACACCTATTAATTCATTTTCCTGGGCACGCCAAAGAGTTTTGTTAGAGCCATGAATTTCCCCTTTCGCAAGAAAAAGTGGATCTTCATCATGAAAATTTGATCTGACAACACGTACTGAAGGGGTCAAATTAGAATCTGTGATCAATCTAACTCTGGATTGATTTTTCCCCACATAATCGATGACGCCAATGACAGATGTCCCGACCAAAACAGGACTGTTTTTGGCGATGGTATGTACTCCGAGTGTTTCATTTGTTGCAGTGCCGACATTAACCCAAAATGAACTGTTCCAAGAGGATTGAGGCCGGAAGATGATGCGGGCGGGAATAGCTTGTAATTCTATTTGCAGGAGTCTTTGCAGTTCAATGCGGTGTCGTTTTTTTAGATTTTTTATTGGGGTATCATTGGCAATGCTTTGTGGTTCGATCAGTTGTTTCATTTTTTCCAGGAGATCTAATTCATTTTGCATGACATTTTTAAGATAGATAATTTCTTCTCGTAAAAGAGTATTTTCCAGTTGTAATTTTTGAAAACTCTCATTGCGATTTTGATTCTTTGGATCTTGTACTGATCCGGAAGGATGAGATGGATTATTTGTCGTTAACAATGAATTCCAGAAGGGCGCTAAGAGCGCTACGGTGAAGCCTTGAAGGCGTTCTGTTGATCCTTTGGGAAGGCTTATGACGACAAGCAGACACAGGAAAATTATTAGGTAGATTCGATACGATATTTTTCTGTTCATATAACACAGATCTCTAAGAGGGGAAAATGGAGCGTAACGGGGTCGAACCGTTCACCTCAACAATGCCATTGTTGCGCTCTACCAGCTGAGCTAACGCCCCATGAGAAGTCACATGTTATCGAGTTATTCAATTTTCAATCAAGGAAAAGGAATAAATTATTCATCTCGATTTAATTTATTTAAACCTAATAAAAAAAGATTTATTTTATCATTCATATCTTGCTGATTCGAGCATTGGTTGACTATGATTGCAAATGCAATTTTGTCGACATATCCTACATATCCATTGATGAATGACATCGCACCGGATTTTGCTCTCATAGATACTTCTGATGTAGGTAGAGATTCAAAAAAGATGGGAAAAACATTCGATTTTTTCATTTTTAACAAAATCTCAACTAATTGTTTAGTCGTGACAAGATTTTTGCGAGAGAGTCCTGATCCATCTGCCATATTAAAGCCGCTAAGATCTATGTATTGGGACTTCCAATAATTAGTAACTGCTTTAATGCCTGAAGCTGTAGATCCTTCATGATACACGACTTCACCGATTTTTTTCAGAAGATGTTCCGCATAAAGGTTGATGCTTAATTGATTGGTCCAATGGACGATTTCTCCGATAGTTGGAGAATAGGTGGTGTGAAAGCTAATTCGTTTACTTTCCTGCATTTTATCGTCTTTTTCGATGATGATACCTCTCTTTTGAAGCTCTTGAGTAAGTAAAACAGCACAGAATGCAGAGGGATCTGGAATGGCTCCTTTAATAGAAAATTCATCGACTCCGGTAGGGATAGTCCCTCGAACATATTGCACATTGGAAAATTCAGATCCATAAATGCAGGCGCAGTCTCCGGATCCTTTTGGACCGGTTGTCACTTCATTGACAAAAGTATGTGATGGTAGTAGAGGTTCTGTGCGTAAAATGATGGTTTTATCTCCGACTTTTTCTGCTGGTTTAAAAATAAGTGTGTAAAGATTTTCATGAAATGATAATGCACAGGCTCCGGCGCCATAATAGTTTCCTATATCTTCCCATGTCCAGCTTGGCACAGCAAGGGCTTTTTCCCATTTAGATGCGTCTCCAACAATTTTTCCTTGAATTTTGTTGATTCCAAGATTTTGTATAGCGGTCGCCCATGCTTCAATTTGTTTTTTCCAGGAGAGTGAACCCGGAATGCGATCTGAACCGAGGCATGGATCTCCACCACCACGTATGAATATGCTGCCATGAAGAGTTTTCGTGTTGTCAATATTTCCGCTATATTCGAGATGTGTTTCAAATCGACTTTTTGCATCAAGAAGCTGAAGAGCGGCTGCTGTTGTCACAACTTTCATACAGGAAGCCGGAATCATGCTTAAGTCGCTGTTTTGATCTATCAATACCTTGCCACTCTCAGAGTTAACAGCATAGACACTTACGCTAGCATGATCAATAGTGCAAAAATCACTGCTGAAAAGTGGATGTATAACAAGGGTTGTTAATGAGAAAAAATAACGAGTAAAAAGCAATATGAAATTTTGAAGATTTTTGATGTTCATAGTTTTAAGAATTAGCATATCATTTAATGCTTTAATAGTATCTATAGTCATAAATTATTGTCCAAGAGATAAAGGGATGCAGAACATGGACAAATATGGACGATATGGACGATATGGACGATTTTATCATAAGTTCGTCCATCACGTCCATGATTGTCCATATTTGTCCATGTCGTCCAGTTAAACAAAATTTATACGATCTTAACAATAAAGTGGTACGCTCTGCTGTTTAAATTATAATCAATCAGGGCACGATGTTTTGTAAAAATATAAGTTCTATTGTGTGGGAAAACCAAGTTTCTGATGTAGAAGTGTATGTTCCAAGTAGCATCACGGGGTTACAGGAAAGTCTGATTGGTACCCTGCACGTTAGTAATAGAGGATATGTTTACTCCTTATCTTCTAAACCTGTTCTTTGGTTGAAATTTCTTGGGCTTGCCACATATCTAACTATTTCGAGTGCTGCAGAAAAATGTCGTCAGATTGCTTACAGGTGTTTCAATCAACATGTTTCTTCTGCCGAAAAACGTTTGTTAGAACATACATATTCTCTTGCATCAATCGCTAGGGGCGCTGTTATCTGTCATGATGGAATGACGTTGGCTGAAAGTGCTGAAGTATTTGCGCTGAATGAAATTGATTATAACAATATAAGTCGAAGGCAAGAGCTTAGTAAACCTCGCTCCGAGCGCTTTGCAAACGGAACTTATGTAGCTAAATGTCTACAACCTCTATTTTATAATAGCCAAGCGAGAGATCCGGATGAACTTCAAGAAGAGCTGAATGTCTTGAAATCACAATCGAATTGTAACAAAGCGCAAATATCCAGCAAAGAACAACAAATTGAAGTTTCCAAACGATGTCACAAATATGCTGTTCAGGCTATCATCAACCAACAATCGTGCTTTAGCACAGGTTTAAGAAATCTTGGTGCACAAGAAACAGATGAAGTTGAGTGTTGCAATATTATGTGTTACCGTTCACAGAAAATATGTGGTCTTTTATATAAAATTGATTGCTGCGCCAGCCGCTGCTGGGCAATTGACTGCATCTGTTGCTTTTGCTGTTTCTGGCCCGAAGGGCGCACTGCTGTTATACTAACCTAAAGATATACCGAACATAACTCAAAAATTGGTTGTTGACTGCGTCGGCTTTGCGTCAAAATTTTTGTCTTCACTCGTGCCTTGCCAAAGGCAATGGTCACTCGCTCCAGACGAAAAATTTTGAGCAGCCTCCTTGTCAAAAAGCCAATTTTTGAGTCACGTTCGGTATAGCGGCCGATCGCTTATTCTTTTATTATATAATCTGCCGGGGTAAAATCAACGATACGAACTTTCTCTTTAATTTTTTGTTTGATTCCACTGCCGCCGTGAGGTGTTTGAAATGTTGCTTGCGTTAAACAATCATCTCCATAACCCGTTAGAAGATATCGCATCATATCATTGGGTGCACTTAACATTAGGGGACCAAATTTGACTCTGACTAAAGTATCAACTTCGCTAGGAAGCCAAAAAAATGTATTAAAAAAATGAACTCGTGCTGATCTTAGATCAAAACGATAGATGTTATCACGGCAAAGCCTATATCCGGCAAGATCTACATAAGGGTATTTTCGGGTTTTTGAAGGGTATAGTCGTATGATTTCATCTTGTTTCAAATAAAATCCATAAGCAGCAAATTTTTTTTCTAAGGCGAGAATTCGATTTTGATCTTTGATGTGAAAGACAAGGTCTGCATCGTCATCCCAAGGAATGCATCCTTGGTGTCTAACAGCACCTAAAGCTGTTCCCCCATCAATCCAATAAGGGATGTCATGTTCTGTAAATAAAATATCTATCACTTCAAGCATTTGATAAATTAAACCAATCAGCTCAGGATCTGTCCTTGGAAAGATAGCGTCAGTTAATTCTTGCTTTTTGCTCGATTGATTTTTTGCAGAAAGTGGGATTGAATCGGTAGAGATGAATATCAATAGTAATAGTGTGGCAATAAATGAGCGCATTTGAATTTATGCTTAACCTAAGAGTTCGTATTCTTTTGTGACAAGATTGCAAATGTAATCTGCGCGATTTTGACGTCTTTCTTTTTTATCGATACAGTCACTTCCCGGGTATTCTTCCATATCGATGGCGTGGCTGAAGCTTAGGTGAATTGGAGTGCAATGCGCATGTCTTCGTTCACCAAGTTCTTTTTGTACGCTACTAGGAGGAGGTAAAAGATTGTATGTCGAAAGGGTGAGTGGGTGAAAATGTGTTTTTCTTTTTGCTTGTTTTGCAATCAGCCAAAATAATTCTATGCTCTGAGGATCGAAAGGGGCAATTTCAATTTTTCCTGCCGATCCCATACGGTCGCGACCACCGCTCGGGGCAACGTAGATGCAGTGACCACCCTCATCTAAAAGTTGACCCATTATTTTCATTGTTCGTTGGTTATGACTCAGTTTTTCTTGTTTGAGTTCAGGTTCAGTTTCGATATGGCGTTTGGAGTATATGCATAGGAGGTTGCGTCCTATGCTGAAGGGCACGGCCAGAGGATCGCTGATCACGCGATGGCCCGCTACAAAAATCATCTCTTGCGCAAGCTTTTTATGTGAGTTTTCAAGGAGTAGGCTGATGGCTTGTGGATCCGGTTCTGTTTGATGATTGGCTAACAAAATAACGTTGTCACCATTTGCCAATGTGTTTTCTATTGTATTGAGGTGTTCAATGCCACGAACCGTTGATTTTTCAAACACCACCAACGGACGAATGAAATCGAGTCCAAAGTGATAGTAATCAAAAGGTTTTGTAATATGTTTGTGATAGGGTTCAAAGCGATAGGGATTTTTGAGTTGGTTGATAACGAGCTTAAGAAACTGATCCAGCAATGGCTGGATCAGTTCAATCGTGTAATTATTTTCTTTGATAGCTTCATCATAACTTAAGTAAAAATTATGAATAACCATAGCCAAATTTTCGGGAATTGCACCTTCTTTGACAGCACAACGCAACTTTTCAAAATGATCCAAGACTATACCTCTATACGCTTATTGCTTGTACTAGAAAGAAATTGATAATCGTTGATATGCATGTTGTCATCGCAATCAAATTCTAGGTGGGCATTCATCTCTTCAGCTAATTTTTTCAAATAAGCTTTATCAATAACGTTAAGATAATGATCAAGTTCTGGATGAATAACAAGTTTAATCGCAAACTGCTGCTGGCAATTGATGACTTTTTTGAGGGCGCGTTCAATTTCAATTGAGGTGCTCTCATGAGTTTTAATCAATCCGCTTCCATGACAATATGGGCAGCTTGTAAATATTGTTTGTAATAATGATCCTCTGTTGCGCTGACGTGTCATCTCAATCAAACCAAATTCACTCATTCCAAGAATTGTGCATTTTGCTGAGTCTTCTTTCATAAACTCTTTTAATTTTTCTAAAATGCGCCGTTGATTCTTTCGCAGACGCATATCGATAAAGTCACAGATGATGAGTCCACCGATATTACGCAAACGTATTTGTCGGGCAATTTCTTCAGCGGCTTCTAAGTTGATGCGAACGAGCGATTCTTCAACATCAGTTTTACTTCCGGAGCTGCGTCCTGAGTTGACGTCGACGGTATGCATGGCCTCTGTTCTGTCGAAAAAGAGGTAGCCACCACTTGGAAGCCAGATTTTACGTCGGATAGACCGCTCTATTTCTTTCTCGACATTAAAACGTTCAAACATCGGAGTTTTATCGCGATAATATTCTAAACGGAGGGGATGTTCATTAGAATAGCGGCTATAGAGGCGCTTACATGTTTGGAAAGTGGCATAATCATCGACTAATAAACGATCAAATCGCTTATCAACAGCAGTGATCACAGCGCGCTTAATGATATCTGATTCTTCATATAAGAGGGCCGGACCGCTTGATTTTTGGAATTTTTCCATGATGTTTTGCCATGTATTGAGGAGGTCATGTGCTTCGGCTATCAGCATTTCAGGCGTTGCAAAGCAGCTGGCAGTACGACAGATGAGTCCCATATCTTTTGGCATTTCAAAAGAACGTATAAGTTTTTTTAACCTCTCCCGGGCATTGCGATCTTCAATTTTGCGTGAGACGCCACGGTGAGAAGAGTTTGGAAGCAAGACGAGGTAACGGCCCGCGACGGAAACATTAGATGTCAGACGTGCACCTTTTGATCCAATCGGTTCTTTTACAACTTGAACAAGTACCGATTGATCAAGCTTCATTACCTGCTGGATATTAAGGTTTTGCTGTTCTTTGTCATCGAGCGTTTTGATATCGTAGTCGAGATCGAAGTCCATATCATAGACCTGCTCGAATTTCTTTGTGTTTTCAATGATATCGGAGATGTGAATGAATCCATTTTCACCTTCATTGATGTCAATGAAAGCAGACTGAATATTATGAAGGATGTTTGTGACATGCCCTTTATAAATATTTCCTGTCAGCTGTCTTTCTTTTTTTCTTTCAACAATAAGGTCGTAAAGCTGACCATTTTTTAGGTGAGCGTATCGAACTTCTTTAGATTCTATATTTAATAGGATTTCGTGCATTTCGTCCCTGATCTTGTAATCGTTTCATGAGTTTAAGTTGTCATTATACGGGAAATCAGAGTAGTTGACTAGGAAAAATCATTGAATAAAATGAGCAATGTAGATAAACTATGTCTTTTATCCAATATTTCGAGCTATGACAAACGATCAATTTAAGATTTATACGGAGCAACTGAGAGAAGGAAATGTCGAGAAGATACACGAGACATTTGCCCCTGATTTTCTCGATATTAATGAAAGAGATTTACATTTTGACAAACCGGTAAAAGTTGATGGCGAGGCGTATTTAGCTGAAGATGAATTGGTGTTGCATTTAAATATCGCTACTGTAGCGACGCTTCCTTGCTTGGTTTGTAATGAACCGGTAGATATAGAATTGAATATTAATGAGTTCTACCATGCTGTTCCCTTGCAAGAAATTAAGACCGGAGTGTATAATCTACGTGAGTTACTGAGGGAAACAATCCTAGTGGAAACGCCTCTTCTAGCAGAGTGCTGCCAAGGAAAATGTCCTCAGAGAAAAGTTTTAAAGAAATATTTTAAAAAAGATGATCCTCTTGGACCAAAAAATATAGATGATGAGGGGTACCAACCTTTTGCCGATCTTGATTTTGATGTCGAAGACAAAAGTTAACCGAATTTATTAGGAGTTTGTTCCATGGCAGTACCACGCAACCGTTTATCGAATTCACGAAAGAATACGAAGCGTTCACATCATGCTAAAAAACCTAAAGGGTTTACAGCGTGCCCAAAATGTGAATCACCACGTATGCCGCACACAATTTGTCAAAGTTGTGGCTCATATGATAATAAAACAGTGTTGAGTATCCAACAGCAAGAGTAGAAAAAATTGGGGTAGAGATTGCGCATCGGCATCGATCTGATGGGGGGCGACAATCCCCCTCAACATTTTTTTTCTGCCATTCTTGAAGCTGCATCGCAGCTTAATTCTGATTATAACCTTCTGGTCATCGCTACAAAAAATGTGGTCGATGATTTGTCCTCCTATATAAAAACAAATTTAACGTGTCATCACGGTGCATGTATTGACTTTCTGGTGGCCGCAGATTTCATCGCTATGGATGAAGAGCCTCTTAAAGCCTTAAGACGAAAAAAGGGCGCATCCCTCATCCTGGGTGTCGATTTATTAAAGAAAAATCAGTTAGATGCTTTCGTCTCATGTGGAAATACCGGAGCATTAATCGCAAGTGCAGCACTTTCACTTCCTTTATTACCGGGAATATTGCGTCCGGCATTACTCGTTCCTTTGCCTACAAAAAAAGGACCGGTAGCAGTTTTAGATGTTGGAGGCAGTGTATCTTGTAAAGCGCAGCATCTCATCCAATTTGCCCATCTAGGAGCAGCATATCAGCAGGCAATGTATGGAATCGAAGTTCCTGCTGTTGGACTTTTGAACAATGGCATTGAATCGAAAAAAGGGACTGTAGAATTGCAACAGGTGTATGAATCTCTTCGGACATCTTGCCTAGACACTGTTGCACGTGGAACAGCGCCTAAGATGAATTTTGTGGGCAATATTGAAGGGCGTGATGTGTTTACAGGAGTTGTTGACGTATTAATTACGGATGGATTTACCGGTAACATTCTCTTGAAAACGGCTGAAGGTGTTGCTTCATTTATTTTTGATGCATTGGAAGGCATTGTAGAGCAATCTGCTTCTGAAAATATTCGAGAAGAATTCTCTTCTCTTAAAAAACAATTCAATTACACGGAATATCCCGGCGCCCTCATTTGCGGGATTGATAGCGTCATTATTAAGGTCCATGGGAACGCCTCAGCGCAAACAATGCTTGTCAGCCTCCTCAGCGCCGCCGATTGTCTTCATAGAAAAGTTATCGAGAAAATCGCAGAAAAAATATTGTAATAAAATTCTAATAACGTTAAAAGTTGTGGACAATATTCTTATGGGAGAGATCGTGACATGCATCTATTAAAATTTACATTAGTAATATTTAGTCTTCTACAAATCACAGCACTACAGGCAAAGCAGAAGATAAGTGCGCCGCCTCCGCCAAAATATCTTTATGTTGATGAATGCTACGATATTGGAATGTTTGCTGAATTCAATTTTATTACAGGCATTTTGTATGAGTTTGATATGAATCCAACAAAATATTCCGGTGTTGAAATAAACTTCAAAAAAACAGGTTTATATTATGTGCCTGATCATGGAGAAAATTGGTGGAATTATTTTTGTGAGCCTATTTGTATAGGCAAACCAAAAGGAACGAAAGTTAAATATTTCAAAAAAGAAGATTACATATTTGATTTTCCCCGATATGCCTATTTTATTGAAGCCAAATTACCAAGGGAACGTGTAAATGAACTTATCCAAAAATATATCAGAGTAAAGAAACCTATTTTGGATAAAGTTAAAAACTTTGTTGATGAGAATTTTACGAGTGATTACATCATTTCTGTTCATTACCGAGGAACAGATAAGAAAAGTGAAGCCGTCATCATTTCATACGACAAAATCGTTGCTAATATTAAAACCTATATTTTTGAAAATGGATTAGATGATTACCAAATCTTTGTCGCAAGTGATGAAGAATCATTTGTGAACTATATGAAAGAAGAATTTCCGGGTCTTATTATTTCCTATACGACAATGCGTTCAAATGACGGTCAAGCACTTCATGTGAGTAAATTCACCAATGAATATCATCTGGGAGAAGATGCTATCATCGATTGCCTTCTACTTTCAAAAGGAGATATCTTATTCAGAACGGCTTCTAATTTAAGCTTGTGGTCCTCGTTTTTTAATCCGACGATGCCGGTAGTTTTGATTAAAGAGAGAAGAAATAATTCGAATACAGGCAATCCCAAAATAGATAAAAATCGCAAACATCATAAAATTAAACGCCGTAATTGAGGTTCATGGGAAGAATTGGTGGGTGAATTTGACCTCTTTAGTCTAGATAATCTTGTAGGATGCGGATATCCTGTTCAAGACTGCTTTTATCAGACTCCGGAAGCATCACAGCCTGTCCAAATGTGACGTTTAATGTGGTGAAAGGTTTGGGGATTTGCATCTTATCCCATGTATTTAGTTGCCAAAAGCTTTTGGCCTTCCATGAGAATGAGAAAATTTTTGTGGAAGATTCCCTGGCAGCGACGGCAACCCCGGGTTTAATGACATGACGAGGGCCTCGTGGACCATCCGGTGTGATCAAAATAATCCCCTTTTCTCCTTTAAGAATATTAATCATGTGACTGAGAGCCTTGTGTCTTGTGTGGTGTCCAACACGCAACACGCGGCCTATAGAATAGCTATTTGTGAGTATAGCTAAAGGGTCACCATCTCGACTTTTGCTAATAACGGCAGTGAAGACAAGATTTGAAGTGAATCTATTCATTATTTCCGGAACAACGACGAGTTTATCATGCCACAGCATGAGGATACATGGAGATTGCTTTGCGCATGCGATGAAGGTATCGATACCATGAACATGAATACGGCATGTGCGAATAAGTAGACGCATGGCATATTTTGCGCTGTAGGCGATAAGATAGGGTAACCAGCGCCGCTTCCATTTTAGCCATAATTGTTTCATGATAACAATCCTAATATTGCATCGGCAGCATTGGTACTTGCATGACTAGCGCCAATAGCGTGGGATAAATTGTGGCAGTGTGTTAGGCACGTATTCCGTTCTCTTCCATCTGTGAATAAAGTATTCAGATGGTGATAAAGATTTGTAGGTGTCGCTTCAATTCTAATCAGTTCCGGAAACACTTCTTTGCCAGCAAGAACGTTAACAATGCAGTAGAAGGGCAAATTAGTTTTGAGGATGAATTTTGCATATAAACGATTGATGCGTGTAAGTTTGTAAGTCACGACAGTGGGACATCCATGTAACGCAAGCTCAAGTGTAACAGTTCCTGATTTAGCAATGGCACAGCGGCAATCGCGCATCAATTCATAAGTATAGATTTTTGGCACAAAAAAAACGGCATCCTTTAAGAGAGGAAAATTAGAGATCAATTTTTGCATTTCATTTTGGTAAAGTTCGTTGATACATGAAATGCCAAAAATGGTTTCAGGATTGGTTTGTTTTAGTCGAGAGGCTGCTTCTAATATTACAGGTAGATTACGTGATATTTCACCTGAACGACTTCCGGGAAATAAGGCAACAAGGTGTTTTGAACCAGGAATTCCTAAAGCGTCTTTCCAATCGTTTTTGTAGGTATAACGGCTGATCTGCTCTTTTATCGGAGATCCTACATATTGTACATTCAGTGATGACTTAGAAAAATATGATGTTTCGAAAGGATAAATTGTCATGAGTAAATCGAGACTCTTTTCCATTTCTGTAATGCGGTGTTGACCCCAAGCCCAGACTGAAGGTGATACATATTGAATGATTTTACCTCGATATTTTTTTGCCCTTAATGCTTTTGCCATGCGCAGATTGAATCCGGGATAATCGATTAAAATGACGGCATGAGGCTGTTGTTCAAGGATGGCATTGCGCACTTGATAAAACTGTCGGATAAGGCGCGGTAAAGATAAAATAACGTCAGTAAAACCCATTACCTCAAAATCTTCCATGGTAAGAGGACCCTGAACATTTTCTTTGCGCATGCGTGGTCCAGCTACACCTTTAATGGTTAGTCCGGGCTGCTTTTTCTTAAGAGCATGGACCAGCGCGCTGCCATGAAGATCTCCGCTTGGTTCTCCGGCAAAGACAAAAAGATTAAACTGATTTTCCATGGATAATGCCCTCTAAAGAAACTGTTGTGCTGTCTGATTGTATCTTTCGCGTTCTGTAAATGAGCATTAAATTACGTATATAAGGGATAAGGCCAAATGCAGGTCCGATATAATTGACAGGATCGCCGATGCGGACAAAATAGATCAAACACAATCCTTCACCAAGTAAACTTGTCCACCAAAAAGCTCTTCCAAGATAGCTAGCTTGATGTTTTTCTGCATACCACCATTGAATCCAAAATCTACTTCCAAAAAGCAGGAGGCCGGAAAACCCTAAAAGATGCCACTCCCAGGATATATTAGGAGCGGCATTGTTTTGCCATGGCATCACCGGAATGCGGAACCATGTTTCATTTTCACCGACAAGTAGGTATCCCTGCAGCCAGAAAGCTGCGATGACACTGACTGCAGAACTACAGAGTAATATGATCGTACGACGGGTTGTTGTTTGCTTCGCAAGTGGCTGCATTAAATTGAGATTTCTCCACGAAATAACGAGATTGCATACTTGAACGAGGCATACATGGAATTGCATTTGGATGAAAGCATGCAAAGCAAGAAGGGTATTTCCACAGAGAGAAAGCTTCCAAAATGCCGGTGTTACGATGCTATGCCTCTTTTTTTCGCTTGATACCCATTGCAATAGCATTCGACTGCTAAAAGCGATGGCAGCAAGAAATCCTAAGGGATATAACCACTCACGCCAGTATTCTATCATGGAATCTCTTTGTTAATGCGATAGTTAATGTGTCGCTTTCTCATCCAACGAACGGCAAACATATCGCTAATGGTATTGAAGGATCGATTGAAAAAATTGTATTTTGTTGTTCCTTTAACTCTTTCACGATGATTGACCGGAACTTCAACGACGCGATACCCTTCGATTTTAAACAAAGCCGGCAGAAAACGATGCATTCCTTTAAACATCTTAATATTGCGTAGACATGCTGTGCGGTAGACTTTTAGGGAACATCCGGTATCGTTGATTTCATCGTGGCAAAGACGACTGCGCACGGCATTAGCGAGTTTCGACGTGATTTTTTTATGCCATGGATCCTGACGGTTGATGCGATATCCACATATTAAATCACCTTGAGATGTAGCGGTCAGCAATTTGGGTATATCCGCCGGATCATTTTGTCTATCGCCATCCAATGTGATGACCCATTCTCCTTTGGCATGCTTAAAGCCTGCATCGAAAGCACATGATTGCCCATAATTGCGATCGAAAGAGAGTATGCGCAAAAATGCTTTTTGCTTGGCGATATCTAATAAAATTTTTAAAGTGGAATCAGTCGAACCGTCGTCGATACAGATCAATTCCCATGGGCTTTTCAATCCATGCATTATCGGCTCTAATTCATTGATTAGATCAATAATATTTTCCTCTTCATTTTTTAAAGGGATAATTACAGAATACCTCATAAAATAAGACTCCAAAGAATAGTTATATCTTGAACCACAAGTATACACCAAATAAATCCAAAATGAAAGAGTAAAAATACCAGCACTCTATAGGATGGAATAAATACTTGAAAAGAGGTTCGATTGGATGTGCGCTAGCGGGACGAATTAGACTATGAGGTTAACGTTTGTTTCAACCACTCTGCGCCTTCAAGAAAAATGTTGGGGGGAGTGCCGTGGCCTTTATGGCCAATGGAAGGGAAAACGATCATTTCGATTGGAGGAGATCGATGCTTTTTAGCATACGACGCCTCAACTAAAGATTGAATGAAAGTAAAACAGTGGTTTGTTCCCACGCGGACATCTCTGTTGCCGATGTAATAACGCACTGTTTTATCTGCTAAGTTATCGACGATATATTGTGATGAAAGTTCTGGGCATGCAACATGATCCATTTGGATAAAATGATCTAATGTTGTTAATGGAGAGAATCCCAATAATAGATTGACTCGATTGTCCAAAGCAGCCAATTGTGCGGCTGTAAAAGCCCCGCGCGAAAGGCCGGCGACAGCAATTTTATTTTCGAGTAGGTATCCGGACGATAAAAGAAAATCGATGGATCGACAACAAACTTCGGCAAAATCTTGTATTACATTTTTTCCCGATATGATGGAATGGGCCCAAGATTCCAAAGCGCCAAGATGTGGATGTGCTCCTTCATGCCCTGGTAATGTTAAAGAAAAAACTCTAATGCCATGTTTTGCAAGATAGACGGCAGGTTGATTGTAGGGATCTAATGAAAGACTTTCATTTCCAGAAAGAGAAAAATAAAATACTGAGGGCAAAGCCCCACTAGAAAGTGGCGGTCCACAATGATAGATCGGTGGTAAAAAAGGTGCTTCAATTATATCTAAAGTCATTTTCCTAATTGTGTTTCGCTTTTTCGCTCCAGTGGGTATAGGCTTCTACCAAATCATTATTTGCAAGTGCACGTAGCTTTAAAAATTTTAAAGCGAGTTCAAATTCTCTGTTATGAAGTATTCTTGTGCGATTGTGCCTTGTATTATCAAGAGGAACAAGGCGATATTGCGTCGATAAAATGAAGGCAACTTCAGCACTTAGTCGTTTAGGAAAATTAGAAAATGATGAAATCAAAATTCCTTTAATTAATGAATTTGTTAAATCCATGATCTCACCGTAATGCGGAATTTTGTTATGTTGCAAAAATGTAGCGTGAATTTCTCTTTCCAAAATTGGAAATAACAAACATGCTGTCAATATTGCCCTGTCGATGGTTTTTTTTGTGTTATTACCCTGAATTTTATCTGCTGTTGATAATAAATGATAAACTTCTTTTCCATGATTACCTTGCATAAAATGTTCAAGACACGGAAACAACAATTCAAGCATTCCTGTTTCAGATAAGAGTTTGAAAAATGGTGCCGATGCTCCGGATTCTAACATGCGTAACATTTCTTCTAATATACGTGCAGGTGAACTCTTTACAATTTCATCAAGACATTTTGTAAGAGCGCGCATTGTTGATGGTTCAATTGTAAATCCAAAACGAGCGCAAAATTTCAACAAACGAATCATGCGCACGGGATCTTGTTTAAAACGTATCGAAGGATCACCAATTGTCTTCAAGAGATGGTGATGGATATCATTCCACCCTCCCACATAATCAATAATTGTATGTGTTGAAGGATCATAAAAAAGACCATTCATCGTGAAATCGCGACGCAATGCGTCTTCTTCGGGCGATCCCCAAATATTATCATGAACAATTAAATCGCTGTCATTGTCTCCGGAACGAAATGTTGAGACTTCAAGGATTTTACTGCCAAAGCGTATGTGTGCAAGGCGAAAACGTCTTCCTATCAATAAACAATTTCTTTGAAAAACTTGCTTTATCTGTTCCGGCCTGGCTGAAGTTGATATGTCAAAATCCTTTGGGACTTTTTTCGCCAGAAGATCTCTAACGCTACCTCCAACAAGGTAGGCAAGGAATCCGGCCTCTTTTAGTTTTTTTAATACATAGATGGCATCGGTATCAATAAGGGCGGGATCAATATCATGATCATTGGCGTGGTAAATTTTAGGCTGCACGTAAAGGCTATTGCTCCAATTTAGAGTTTTGTCATCTTCTTAGAGTATGAAAATACACTAAAAAACACAAGAATGAAAAGTTTTAAGAAAATTTGCACGTCCTGTTTAAAATACTATTTGAGGTAAAAAAGGGCGCCAAGGTCTTTGCAAGTAAGTTTTGTACGAGCCCTTAACGCATAAATTTTGGAATAAATTTAAAATTAAAAAATCATATTCTATTCCACAATACAGTGAGGATGAATATTTATGTGAATTTCATGCGAAAAATGAAAAATTTTCATCTAACTTTGATTTTTTTCAGAATTTTTCTGTTTTTTTCGAGTTTTTTCCGATTTTTTTTTTGGGTTTTTCATTTTTTTTAAAAAAAAGCGAAAAAAAAATGCGATGTTTTTTTCATTATCTATTTGTGATTTCTTGAACACGTGCAGATTGTATCCAGAAAGGTCTTGATTAGTTCTGATATAACTATAGAGTGTTTTTTTTAGTTGATAGAATGATGTGATCTTGTTAAGTAATTTATATCTATATGAAACATAGCATCTTATATTTTTAATAGCTCTGGAGTTTCCTCGTTTTACTTGAAAAATCCGATATAAAAACAATCGATTTTTTTTCTCGAATTAATCCAAATATTATCGAAAAGAAACAAAAAATGAAAAATTGATGTTGGCAAAAAAAGAGGGATTGGTGTAAATCTCATAAATAGTAACATAAATTGAAATAATGTGCCTTTGCACGGTGTGGTCGCTTTTTCTTCTGCATAGTGAAGTAGTCATTATCGTTATGTTAGATAAATTTTGATGATGATCTTGACAGCTATATGTGCAAGAAAAACAAAAAATTGAACAATAAACAAACAAAAAACGAGGAATGCTATGGATTTAAAGCGTTTTTTGGGTAACGTTGCTAGAACGTTCTTAGCAACAGGAGCCCTATCAGTTTCTGCTTTTGCAGTAGCTGATGATTCTCATATGGCAGGTTGCTCAACAGCTCCTGCTGCGTGCAATACATGCTGCTGCGGCGAGCCTTGCTGCGCGCCACCAGTATGCGGAAATGCATACAACCCACCAGGATACTGCAGATGCAACAATCCAGCTAGCTGCTGCGATTCTTGCTCTGATGGCTTAACTGCACGTGTTGACTTCCTATGGTGGAGAGCTTATGAAGATAATCTAGCACTTGGTGCGGAAGAAACTTTCACTTCATTTGTTAACAATGGTAGCACAACTACTGTACACTCATCTGTACTAAATACAGAACACATTAAAGATCTAGACTTTAAATATGAGCCAGGCTTCCGTCTTGGTTTATATGACGTTTGCGCAACTGGTTGCTGGGATATTGGTCTAATTTGGACACACTTCCACAGCACATCAACTGCAAACGAGAGCGTTGCAGACACTTCAGTTGCTGATGTTACATTTGTTCCTTTCTGGGAAAGACAAAGTGGTCTTTTGACACCATCTTCTGTTTCAGGCAAATATGCTCTAAATATGGATCTTTTGGATCTAGAATTCGGCCGTAAGTTTTATGTTTCTTCATGCTTCGTCTTAAGACCACATTTTGGCTTAAGAGGTGCTAGAATTAACCAATCTTACCGTATTGAATCTGTTCGCACAGCTACAACACCAGTTCTATATGGTGAAGCTTATGCTTCAGAAGTTAAAACAAGAAACGACTTCTTGGCAATCGGTCCTCGCGTTGGTTTAGAAGCTCAAGTCCATCTTGGATGCGGATTCTCAATCTTCGGAGAAGCTGCTGGATCATTAGTGTTCGGTAGATTCGATCGCCATTCATCAGAAACTTATGCTGATTACCTAGCTCCAACTGCTACTACATTAGCAGATGACCTAGTAAACAACTATGATTTTGATACTGAAGGCTCACTAGAGCGTAGTTCACGTTCATTCACAGATTTGACAATTGGTATCAAGTGGGAGCGTTGCTTCGACTGGTGCAATCGTCTACATCCTGTTAGCGTAGCATTCTCATGGGAGCACCATGGTTTCTACAACATGAACAACTTTAACTTCATCTCAGCTGGAGTTTCAGGTACAGATGCTACACCTGGTGCAGTTGGCACATTCACATATAATGGAGCACAGTTCCATGATCATGGGGATTTGACAACACAAGGTCTTACTGTATCCTTAGCTGTTGGTTTCTAGTCTCTTAGCTTAGCTAAGTGTTAGAACATGTTAGTTCATACCGAGGGCCCGGCATTGCTGGGCCCTCTTTTTTTTTAAATTTTTTGGGCACATGACGTGTTTTTTAACGCATAGGCTAGGCAAGTCACTATAGAAATTTTGAGTTATGTTCCGTATACCATTAATGAGGTATTCATTTGATTTATCTTGATTGCTCCAGAGAGATCGGGTAGATTCATATCTTATACCGATCGTGATTCAAAAGTTGGCATTTCGAGCGCGCCAAAACCCCGGGGATCAAAGATCGTAAGCGACCCCATATTGACTTAATATTGGGTCGCTTACGATCTTTGATCCGCGGGGATTTTCGCGCAGCTGGAAATGCCAAATTTTAAAACACGGTCGGTATACATTGATTGACAAACAACATGAACCAATTTTAGCCATTTGGACAAAATGAATGAAAAAGAATTAAAAATATTTGGTACGGATGGAGTTCGAGGACGAGCCAATAATTATCCCATGACCGTAGAGGTCGCACTTTCACTCGGCCGCTCTCTTGGGAAACTTTTTCGTAAGCAAAATGGAAAACATAGAGTGGTTGTTGGTAAGGATACTCGGTTGTCGTGCTATATGTTTGAAAATTCTCTGATAGCCGGATTGTGTTCGATGGGTATTGATACTCTAATGGTTGGACCTTTTCCCACACCTGCCGTTGCATTTATTACTCGCGCATATCGTGCGAGTGCAGGTATTGTGATTTCAGCCTCTCATAATCCCTATTTTGATAATGGAATTAAGTTTTTTTCTTCTGAAGGATTTAAATTTCCTGATGCTTGGGAGAAAGAAATGGAAGCACTTGTAGCAAAAAACGATTATTCAGATTGTTTACCCGCTGATTGTGATATTGGTAAAAACACAAAAATACACGATGCTGATGGACGTTATATTGAATTTGCTAAAGCAACATTCCCCCGTAGACTTTCATTAAAAAATCTAACGATTGTTTTAGATTGTGCTAATGGTGCCAGTTATAGGGTTGCACCACTAGTGTATCGGGAGCTTGATGCCACTGTACACGTATATGGAAATACACCTAATGGACTAAATATCAATGATGGCTGTGGTTCATTGTATCCTGAGACCATACAAAAAGCTGTGATTGATCACCGTGCCGATGTGGGTATTGCCCTTGATGGCGATGCTGATCGCGTGATTATGATTGATGAAAAAGCGCAAATTGTCGATGGCGATACGATATTAGCTATTTGTGCTAAAGATATGATGAAGAAAGGGTTATTGCGAAATAATACAATTGTTAGTACTGTAATGGCCAATTTTGGATTCGTTAAAGCAATGAAGGATATGGGAATTGAGGTCATACAATCGCAAGTAGGTGATAGATATGTCATTCAAGACATGATAAAGCACGATGCTATTTTAGGTGGTGAGCAAAGTGGTCACCTGTTATTTTTAGAACATAATACTACGGGTGATGGGATGGTTTCGGCACTCCAGGTATTGCGAATTATGATCGAAACAGAATCGAAACTATCTGATTTGGCTTCAATATTTAAATCTTATCCCCAAGCATGTGTTAATGTTAAGGTTAAATCTAAGCCTCCTTTAGCTTCATTAGATGCCCTTCAAGATGGTATTCGTGAAGTTGAAACAGCACTAGGAGATTCGGGTAGGGTGTTGATTCGTTATTCGGGGACAGAGGATATCTGTCGTGTAATGATAGAAGGGCCAAAGCAGAAGTTAGTTAATCAAATGGCTAATTCTCTTGCAGGTATAATAGATAAACTGATTGGTAAGAGATAATATTATGTGTGGAATTTTCGGATATATCGGTAAAAAAGATGTAGTAAAAACGACAATTAACGGACTCAAAAAATTAGAGTACCGCGGATACGATTCCGCCGGTATTGCCGGTATTATGAATGGCAAGATTTATCACTGCAAAGAAGCCGGTAAGGTCGCTGTTCTTGAAGAATCAGTAGAAAAGGCCCATCTTAAGTTGGAAGTTGCAATTGCTCAAACACGTTGGGCAACACATGGGCAGCCAACAAAAATTAATGCACATCCCCATCTTGACAATGCGCAAAGTCTTGCAGTCGTTCATAACGGTATCATAGAAAACTATGAGTCTTTGAGAAAAGCTCTATCGGCTCAAGGGGCAATATTTATTTCTCAGACTGATACTGAAGTGATTGCACATCTAATTGCTAGTTTTTATGAAGGAGATATCCTTAAGGCTATCCAACAGGCTATTCCATTGCTTAAAGGTTCTTATGCCATTGCCTTGATTCACAAGGATTTTCCGGGCCAAATGATTGCCGTATCTGTTGATATGCCTTTGATTATCGGTGTTGGCACAGACGAAGCTTTTATTTCTTCAGATTCAAATGCTTTTATCGATCATACAAGACAAGTATTTTTTATGGACAAAGGGGAAATTGCCGTTGTTAAAACAAATAGTATAGACATTTATGATTCATCGCTTAATAAGTTGGTAAGGCAAAGTGAGCAGTTGACTGCAGATTCCTACGAGGCCTCTAAAGGGCATTTTGAACATTATACCCTCAAGGAAATCTTTGAACAGCCTCAAACAATTCGTAGCGCAATGCTATCGCGGATACAAGAAGAATATGGCACGGCAGTCTTTGAAGAACTTAATTTTGATCAAACAGAATTGCTTGCCGTAGAACGAATTCTTATCCTTGCTTGCGGAACCTCCTGGCATGCCGGATATCTAGCTTCTTATCTATTCGAAGATAAAGCCCGTATTCCGGTCCAAGTGGAAATCTCTTCCGAATTTCGTTATAAAAATCCGGTGGTTACACCCGGGACATTGGTGATTGCTATTAGTCAATCCGGTGAAACAGCCGATACGATTGCAGCTGTGAGAGAACTTAAGGCTAAAGGAATGAAGATTTTGGCTATCTGCAATGTGTTTGGATCAACAATTGCACGTGAAGCTGATGCGTGTTTGTTTTTACGCGCAGGACCGGAGATCGGAGTCTGTTCTACAAAGGCATTTACCAGTCAGTTTGTTGTGTTAGCACTTTTTTGTTTAATGATGGCGCGGATGCGTCACATGGGAAAAGTAGAAGGACAAGAGTTTATTCGGGCTTTGCAAGAGCTTCCGGCGCAAGTGAAATCTGTGTTAGATAATGCTAAAATGATTCAAACAATCGCTAAAAAATATGCTAAATTTCAGAATTTCTTCTTTCTTGGCAGACGTTATATGTTCCCGGCAAGTTTGGAGGGGGCATTAAAATTAAAAGAAATTTCATATATCAATGCGAATGGATATCCGGCGGGTGAAATGAAGCATGGTCCAATTGCCTTAATCAATGAAGAATGCCCTACAGTTGCTCTGTGCGCCAATAAGTTAACATTCGAGAAATTACAAAGTAATTTAATGGAAGTTAAAGCGCGAAAAGGGTATATTATTGCAATTCTTGAAGAAGGAGAGGGTGATCTTGAAGGAATTGCTGACGATGTGATACGAATTCCGGCAACGATTGATGAACTTGCTGCAATTCCCACAACTGTTGCTACACAACTTTTAGCCTATTATATAGCGCGTGAGCGTGGTGCCGATATCGACCAACCGCGTAACTTAGCTAAGTCTGTTACCGTCGAATAATTTAAATTAATAGGTTTTTATCTAATGAAATCTTACGGAAGTCTTATTCGTGGTATATTGCTTATTGCAGGTACTTCTCTTGGCGGTGGAATGTTAGCGCTGCCTGTATTGACAGGTCAGGTTGGATTTTTTCCTTCAATTGTTGTCTATCTATGCTGTTGGCTTTTTATGACCTTGACAGGGTTGTTATTTCTAGAACTTGCTCTATGGATGGAACCGGAAGCTAATATTGTCACCATGGCAGACAACACGCTTGGCGGATGGGGTAAAACTGTTGCTTGGGGATTGTACTTATTTCTTTTTTATTGTTTGACACTCGCATACATTGTCGGTGTTGGTGATTTAATCGTCGAATCAATGGCCGGTTCCATTGCATTGAAGGAATGGCAAGGACAGCTGATATTCCTGGTAATATTTGCCCCTTTTGTCTATGCAGGTGCACGTTTGGTGGGACGTTTCAATTTCTTTTTAATGATTGGACTTGCCGTATCCTATATTGCATTTGTTGTTTTAGGTGCTCCTAAGGTCCGTAGTGAGCTTTTATTGACAACAAACTGGTCGAAATTGTGGACCGCTCTGCCGATAACTTTTACAGCTTTTGCTTATCAAGGAACGATCCCCACATTAGTGCATTATATGCACCGCAATGTACGGCAAATCCGCTTAGCAATTATCATCGGTAGTTTTCTTCCTTTAATCGCTTATACAGTATGGCAATGGCTGATTCTTGGAATTGTACCTGTTGAAGGTGCAGGAGGGTTAAATGAAACGATGCTAAATGGATTAAATGCTGTACAACCTCTGAAAAATATTCTAAACGATTCTAGTGTTTATATTGTAGGACAGTATTTTGCCTTTTTTGCTTTGGTGACTTCATTTTTAGGAGTGGCTTTGGGATTATTGGACTTCCTGGCGGATGGTTTAAAAGTGAAAAAAACACCGGCCGGAAAATTTGCGTTATGCTTATTGGTCTTTGTACCTCCTGCGATATTTGCTTTTACCCATCCCCATGTTTTCTTAATTGCTCTTGATTATGCCGGGGGATTTGGATGTGCCCTTTTATTAGGTTTATTGCCTGTTCTAATGGTATGGTCCGGGCGCTATAAACATGGTCTAAAAGGGGAATATTCAGTCTTTGGCGGTCGTTGGCTGCTCTCTGCCCTCATTATCTTTGTCATCATAGAATTGGCCTGCCAGTTCAGCTTGATGTAATCATTCTAACGAAATTTGGTGTGCGAGTATCTTGCACCGCTTTTAATTCATTGATTCATTTTGAGCTGTTTGATTCAAATACTAACAGAAATACGACTCATTCGACGTTGTATAAAAATGCCTAGTGTATTGCAAATCTCTTGCAGGGTATAATCCTGTAAGATAATAGCTTTTTCTTCTTGTGACATAGCAGTATAGTTGTCGATGATTATCTTTCCGTGCGGCGCCAAATATTTTTTGCTAATTTGAATGCATTGCAATTGTTCTAAACCTCTGATGAGAATGATATCGAATAATTGATTCGTTGTAGTAATGGAATTTACGTAATTGCTTTTAGACTCCGGATCTTCAGAGACGGGTCTGATGTAATAGGTACAGCCAAGATGAGATGTATTATCCGAGCCCCATGAAGATATCGCTATGACGCTATGATATTCCTTAACTAAGGGTGAAAATTTTTGTGCACTGGGTCCTGTAGACCATTCAAAA
>Ga0206832_10030_pt1 | contig 33644 bp, 29 predicted proteins | sample Alteio_BWOrgCont_74_FD_152896 | JGI IMG/M metagenome (GOLD analysis project Ga0206832, IMG submission 152896) | Enriched cells from forest soil in Barre Woods Harvard Forest LTER site, Petersham, Massachusetts, United States -... | ecosystem: Environmental > Terrestrial > Soil > Temperate forest >... | reverse complement strand
GTTCGGCGAACCCTATTGGGGGGCAAAGCGGCCTGGTAAAGTTGCGCTGGGGTTTTGCGCCAGAAAAAATGAAAATTGAAGGAGCCGATGGTTTTATAAAATTTGCATTGGGTGAAAACGTGAAGCAATCGAACTGGGGTGATAGGGCGGTGGTTCGCTATCCTCAAACCCGCATGGGTGTTGAACAGACATACTATAACTACTTTACAAAAGCACGCGAATATGGGAAGGCGCAGTCTTCTAAAGCACCGGTGAGGAAGGATCTTGAACTGGATGCGTTGCTTGAAATATTAAAGGGCAAACGCTTTATAACCTGCCACAGTTATGTGCAAAGTGAAATTAATATGCTGATGCATGTTAGCGACACTTTTGGATTTAAGATAAATACCTTTACGCACATACTTGAAGGGTATAAAGTGGCCGATAAAATGAAGGCGCATGGGATTTACGCATCTACTTTTGCTGATTGGTGGGCTTATAAATATGAAGTGATTGATGCTATACCATATAATGCGGCCATCCTTACAAAAGTGGGGATTACTACTGCTGTTAACTCGGATGATGCAGAGATGGGCCGCCGGTTAAACCAGGAGGCCGCCAAGAGTATTAAATACGGCGGACTAAGCGAAACAGAAGCGTGGAAACTGTGCACGTTAAACCCTGCGAAAATGCTGCACCTAGATAGCCACATGGGTTCGATTAAAACAGGCAAGGATGCTGATGTTGTAGTGTGGAGTGATAACCCGCTTTCGGTTTATGCGCGGGTTGAGCAGACCTTTATCGATGGCATCCGGTTTTACGATAGCCAATTAGATGCGCAAAAACGGGATGATATAAGGAAAGAAAGAGCGCGACTGATTCAAAAAATGCTGGATGATAAAACGGCAGGTGCGGCAACGCAACAACCTGTGCCGAAAGGGAAAAAGGACTTGACGAGTGGGGATGAGAATTAATTTTTAGAAACAAGATTTTGCCGGCGTTTAAACAAATTTAAAGTAGAACACAAATACGGAGTATGAAAAATTTAAGATCTGTTTTAAGCTGTATCACCGCATTGTTTGTATGCAACTTTTCAAACGCACAGGCGCCTGATGTGCCAACACCGGCGCCGGCGCAGCAGGGTAAAATATATTTAACCAATGCTACCATACATACAGGTAATGGCAAGGTTTTGCAAAATGCTACAATAGGTTTTGAAAACGGGAAAATTATTTTTCTGGAAGAGAACCCAAGCATTAAAACTGATGCGACGATGGGTAAGGTGATTGACTGCAGGGGTAAGCATATTTACCCGGGAATTATTTCGACCAATACGGTTGTTGGCTTAAATGAGATTGAAGCAGTGCGGGCTACCAATGATAACGCTGAGGTTGGAAGTTTTAACCCCAGTGCAAAAGCAATTATATCGTATAACACAGATAGCAGGGTTACACCTACTTTACGCAGCAATGGTGTTTTGTACGCACAAGTGGCACCGCAGGGTGGGGTTGTTTCGGGAACCAGCGCAGTGGTGCAATTGGATGCCTGGAATTGGGAAGATGCGGCCGTGAAAAATGAAGATGGTGTTTTTATTAACTGGCCATCGATGTTCAAAATTAAAGGATGGTGGGCCGAGCCGCAGGGTTTTGAAATGAATAAGGATTACGACAAGCAGCTAAATGATTTGAAGGATTATTTTAAAGATGCCAAAAGCTATTTTGAAGCCGGGACGCATGAAAAAACCAACCTTGGTTTTGAGGCTATGAAGGGGCTGTTTGACAAAAGCAAGAACCTATATGTAAACGTGAATTATGTAAAGGAAGTTCAAAACGTAATTGCTTTTGGTGAAGAGTTGGGGGTTAATGTGGTTTTGGTGGGAGCGAAAGACTCGTACATGATAGCTGATGTTTTGGCGCAGAAAAAAATACCGGTTATTTTGGGTAAGTGCCACGAGCTGCCTACATATGATGATGAGGATATACAGCAGCCGTACAAAACCCCGGGCATTTTGCAAAAAGCTGGCGTGTTGTATTGCATTAGCATCGGTGCATTTTGGCAAGAGCGCAATTTGATGTTTGAGGCAGGTACCGCATCGGCGTATGGGCTCACTAAAGATGAGGCGTTAGAAGCGATAACATTTAATCCCGCCAAAATCCTGAAACTGGATGACAAAATTGGAACTCTTGAAAAAGGGAAAGAGGCATCGCTGATAGTTTCGACCGGGGATGTGTTGGATATGAAAACATCAACTATTGAACAGGCTTTTATTAGTGGTCGCCAAATTGATTTGAGCAATAAGCAGAAGGCTTTGAATGAGAAGTTTTCGAAGAAGTACGGGGTTAATTAAGAGTCGGAAGCGTTTTAACACTTTAGGTTAGTAACGCGCAAATTTTAAATTAGTTTTGGCTAACCCATGATATTCCCGATGTTGCTTTTGTAAACCCGGTTTATGAAAATCACTATCGTTACTGTAGGCACGCGCGGAGATGTTGAACCCTTTGTAGCATTTGGACAGGGTTTGCAAAAGGCGGGGCATGTAGTAAAAATAGCCACCCATGCACAATTTGAATCTTTTGTAAGGCAGCATGGGCTTGATTTTGCGCTTATATCGGGCAATGTTCAAGAGGCGATTAATTCGGCCGAAGCAAGACAGGCTTTGGAAAAGAGCGAAAATACAGTTGGTTTTATTTTAAAGATTCGTCAAAAGGCGGCGCCGTTGGTACTTACGGCAGTAAAAGAAGTGGCAGCAGCGTGTAAAGGTGCCGACCATTTAATGTGCACGCCGTTAACCATGTACATTACCTTTTTTACTGCACAGGAATTGTCAATTCCGCTTTCGGTTGGTTGTGTGAGCCCGGCGGGCCCTACGAGGCATTTTCATAGTATCATTGTTCCACCGCCGTTTAAATGGTTGCCAAATGGTGCCCAAAAAGTTTACAATTTATACTCGCACCGCATTGCGGGTAACCTGATTTGGCAGGGGCAAAGGCCCTTGCTAAGTAAAGCGTGGAAAGAGGTTTACGGCCACGAATTGCCTTTGAAAGAACCTTTAACGGCGGCCTTTACCAAAACGCCACCATTGATGTTTTATGCGTATAGCGAACATGTGCTTAGCAAACCGGCGGATTGGTCGGAAGTGCAGTGTGTGCCGGGTTATTGGTTTTTGAAAGCACAGCAGGATTGGAAACCGAGCATTGAGTTAGAACGGTTTTTAGCATCGGGTAGTAAGCCGTTTTATATTGGTTTTGGCAGTATGAATGACGGCCAAAGCAAAAACGGAAAAATTAAAGACCTGATTTTAGAAACTGTAAAACGCACCGGTAAGCGGGCAGTGGTTTTAAACGCGGGGCTTGGTTTGGTGCAGGATGAGTTACCGGAAAATATATTTGTTACCGAACCGGTGCCTTTTGAATATTTATTTCCGAAAATGGCAGCGGTTGTTCATCATGGTGGGGCAGGGACTACTGCTGCGGGATTAAGGGCCGGTGTGCCATCGGTTATTACGCCGTTAATTTACGACCAGCGGTTTTGGGCCTGGTGTGTTGAAAATATTGGCGCCGGAACCCGGCCAATTGCATGGAACAAAGTGACGGTTGATAATTTATCGGCTACTATTAAAACGGCCCTGTCAAGTAATTCGATAAGAGATAATGCGCGGGCGATTGGAACGCGCATAAATGGGGAAGACGGGGTTGAAAAAGCGGTGGGGTGGTTCAATACTTATTATTGATAATGACGGAGGACAGAAGTTTAAATTATCTTTATTCGACATGGCATTAAAAGTAATAGGCGCGGGCTGGGGCCGCACAGGTACGGAATCGCTTAAAATGGCTTTGGAGCAACTGGGGTTTGACCGGTGCTACCATGGGTTTGACCTGATGAACGACGGCAGCAAATTGAAATACTGGAAGCAATTGCATACCGAACGAACGACTGATTTTGATGCTTTGTTTAAAGGTTATGTAGCTGCCGTTGATACGCCGGCGGCTTTTTATTACAAGGAATTAATGCAGCAATATCCTGATGCCAAAGTTATACTTACAATTCGCGATGCGGGTAAATGGTATGATAGCGCGGCTAACACCATTTTTAAACGCCCCCCACCGGTTAAGTATGCTATTTTGAAATTTATGGGTAAGCTTTCGAAAAAGCTGAGTTACGTACCGCAAATAGATGAGCATTTGCAAGACATATTTTTTAACCAGGCTTTTAACGGAAAAATTGAGGATAAGGACGCTATGATGCACTGGTTTAACCGGTGGAATGAGGAGGTTAAAAAAAATGTACCGGCGGATAGACTGCTGGTTTACAATGTAGCTGAAGGTTGGGAGCCATTGTGCAGGTTTTTGAATGTTGCTATACCTGTTACACAGTTTCCGCAAACCAATAAAAAGGAGGGTTTTCAGAAGAGGGTGGAAAAGGCAATTTTTAGCCCGACGGGGGCGCGGGTGTAAGTGCATCAAATTTGCACCTGTCTCACCCCTTCCGTCCCCTAAAGGGGAAACCAAAGCCAATGCAAGTTCGATCGAACTATACGGCAGATAATTAATAATGGAGCACGTGGGCTTGCTTCCCCTAAAGTAATAACAAAGGCGTTTGTTGGTTTAAATTGCTCATTTTCGCAGCTTAATTTTTTGTGTTTGCAACAGTCGCGTAATAACCTTCAAAACTGGATTTTACTAACACTGCTCACCATCATTTGGGGTTCTTCGTATATCCTGATGAAAAAAGGGTTGATGGGTTTTAGCGCGATTGAAATGGCATGCCTGCGTATAAGCATTTCGTTTGTTTGCTGTTTGCCTATTGTATTTAAAGCGTTTAGTTCAATACCCCGTGAAAAGCTTTTGACGCTTTTTTTGATAGGGGTTATCAGCATCGGGATTCCGGCGTTTTTGTTTGCCCTGGCACTTACAAAGGGTGAGAGTGCCATTAATGGAATTATTAATTCTTTATCGCCATTGTGGACTGCCTTAATAGGCTATTATGTGTTTGGGGTTTTAGTATCGGGCAGAAAAATGTTGGGTGTTGCGATTGGCTTTATGGGTGCTGCTGTGCTGGTTGTTGGCAAGCCCGACTTTGCTTTTAAGGCCGATGGACTTTATACAGCCTTGCCTATTGTTGCCACGATGTGCTATGGCATTGGAACTAACCTTACCAAGCAAAAATTACAAAGCGAAAACCCTTTGTACACCACGGCTTTATCGATGACTATGATTGGCATACCGGTTACAATAGGATTGTTTTTTACCGGAGCACCGGCTAAAATTGCCGGTGGCCAGGTTTGGTTGCCGTTACTGGCGGTAGCAGTGCTGGCCGCTTTTGGAACTTTTTTAGCCTGGATATTATTTTACCGGTTATTGCAGCGAACGGATATGCTGTTTGCCACCAGTGTTACCTACCTGGTGCCCATTGTAGCGATTTCGTGGGGGATATTAGACGGAGAAACGTTGTCAATCATTCAAATAGGAGGTATGATGCTGATTTTAACGGGGGTGTATTTTACCACGAGGTCATCTTAAAAAAGGCGGTGATGGCTTTTTCAATGAAAAAAAATAAGGGGGTTTAACTTCTTCTAAAAATAACTTTCCTATCTTTAAACTGGCCACCCCACTTGGCCCACAGACACTTTTAGCTTATAGCACGATTTATTATCAAGATAATCCTGGATAGCATTGTCTGTTATGATGAATGACATTTATTTACGCGTAAAACCAATTTTTATGATGAAGAGATTTCTACTTTATACGGCATGTATGATTGCCGTTGTAACAAGCGTAATAGCGCAGGCCCCGGGGCAACTTAATTACCAGGCTGTTGTGAGAGACCAGGGGGGCAACCCCTTACCTGCCAATAGCCATGTTGGCATGCGTTTTCAAATTCATGATGGCACATCTACCGGAACGGTGGTTTATACCGAGGTAGCAACTTTGACTACCAACCAGTTTGGCCTTGTTGCGTACCAGGTTGGCAGTGGGGGTAACCTTTCTATTGTCAATTGGGCATCGGGTGCGAAGTACCTGCAAGTAGAGCTTGACCCTACCGGCGGAACTAACTATGCAGATATGGGCACATCGCAATTAGTAAGCGTGCCATATGCATTATTTTCGGCTAACGGTGCACTAGGGCCTACGGGTGCTACGGGTTTGCTTGGGCCTACCGGCCCTATAGGCCTTACCGGCCCAACCGGGCAGGGAATACAAGGTGTAACGGGTGCACAGGGTGTAACCGGGGCAACCGGTGCGCAAGGTTTACCGGGACCTGCCGGAGCGCAAGGAGCAACGGGTAATGCCGGCGCAACGGGCCTGCAGGGTAATGCAGGTAACGTAGGAGCAACCGGCCCACAAGGCCCTGCCGGGACAACCGGTATACAAGGGGTAACCGGGAATGCCGGTGCTACCGGAGCGCAAGGAGCTACAGGCATTGACGGAGCAACAGGAGGACAAGGTATACAAGGCCCACAAGGTAATATAGGCGCTACGGGGCCGCAAGGCGACGTTGGTGCAACCGGGGCGCAAGGAGCCACCGGTAATGACGGAGCAACGGGAGGACAAGGGCTGCAAGGTGTTGCCGGCAATACGGGCGCAACCGGCCCGCAAGGTGCGACCGGAAATGACGGCGCGACCGGAGGCCAGGGAATACAAGGCCCACAAGGCAATGTTGGTGCGACGGGTGCACAAGGTAATACCGGCGCAACCGGTGCGCAAGGAGCAACGGGTAATGACGGAGCCACCGGTGGGCAGGGAATACAGGGCCCGATTGGCAATACCGGGGCGACCGGCGCGCAAGGGGTTACAGGGAATGATGGAGCAACGGGGGGACAAGGTATACAGGGCGCAACAGGCAATGTGGGCGCAACAGGGCCACAAGGCGATGTGGGCGCCACCGGTGCACAAGGGGCCACCGGTAATAACGGGGCAACAGGAGCAACCGGAACAAACGGAACCAATGGCACTAACGGGGTAACAGGTGCAACAGGTGCCAACGGAACGAATGGTAGTGACGGGGCCACAGGTGCAACGGGCGCTACCGGTGCAACAGGTACGAACGGAACAAATGGCACAAATGGAACTAATGGTGCAACCGGAGCAACCGGAACAAATGGCACTAACGGGGTAACCGGCGCCACAGGTACCAACGGAACCAATGGAACGAATGGCAGTAACGGGGCGACAGGTGCAACGGGAGCTACGGGTACAAACGGAACGAATGGCACCAATGGAACTAACGGCGCAACAGGAGCAATCGGAACAACTGGTGCTACCGGTGCAACAGGCGCCACCGGAGCAAACGGCACTAATGGGGTAACAGGCGTTACAGGTGCGACAGGTACCAACGGAACGAATGGTAGTAACGGTGTAACAGGTGCTACCGGTGCAACGGGTACGAACGGAACTAATGGCACAAATGGAACGAACGGGACTAACGGAACAAATGGAACTAACGGCGCAACGGGAGCAACAGGCGCAATACCTACCGGTACCGCCGGGGGTGTGGTGTATGGTACGGGCACAGGTAATGCGGATCTAGTTTCGGCGGCAGGTAGTGCGGGTCAGTTTTTAATTTCGGGTGGGGCAGGTGCGCCTACCTGGACATCAACAATTGGGCAATCGGCCACAACAGTTTATAGTTCGGGCCCTCTTACCGTTACCTCAACTACGGGCTTTACAGCAATACCGGGTTTAAGCCAGACAATTAACGTAGTTGCGGGCACGGTTGTTATGGTTAGCACGGATGGTGGGTTTCAAACCACTTCGGGAAGCACAACCGGCTACTCGCAAATTGATGCGGCTATTGTTATAGATAATTCGGCGTTTTTGGCTAACGGTGGCTACCAGCGAGTTACCGCCGCCAACAATGGGGGCCTGGGCAATCAAATTAACTATTGGGGCATGACCAACCAGGTAGTAAGCCTGAGCGCAGGAAGCCATACCATAACTGTATATGCCGCCGGCACCGGTATTGGCAGCACGGCCACTGTGGCGGGAGATAATACGTCGGTGTTGCAGGGCCAGTTAACAGTAACAGTAATTAAACAATAACCCCGAAACCATGAGAACTATTTTTTTAATATTTGTTTTATGCTTTAGCTGTTTATGCCTATTTGCGCAGCAAAATGCCCCGCAAGTAGCTACAACGGGCAAGCAAAACATGCAACCACCGGCAAAGCTGGTGATAAACAACAATCCCGTAACCAATAGCACAACACCGCCATCGTTACAACGACAAAAGTTTGTTGCTGCACCGCAAGATGCCACGGTAAAAACCGGTAATGCTGAAGCTAATACTACAGCAACACCTGCTTCGGCAAAGAGACAGAAGTTTGTTGTGCAGCCGTCAAAATAAAAATATGCGTAAAAACCATTTGACCCGGAAAGAATCCTGTGTCAGATAGACAGGTAATTAAAATGATGCAAATCGTGTTTCCCTTCGCCTGGTTACATAAGTGAGGGTTGAAGCAATTTTGAAAAGAGGTTGAGGGGAAGGAGATGCGATGAACGATGTCTCGGCAAGGTGGTTAACTTAATCGTGCCTAAAGTCCGACTCGTTTGAATCGCATCTCTTTTTATCAGTGAATTCTAAAAAGCTGTGACCTCTCCAGGATTTGGATTCTAATAAGTTAATGACATTGCCAGACGAAATTAATCTAAAGAGGCAATGACCGATATTTCAATTTCGACGTCCTTGGGTAATCCTGATACTTCAACGGTTTCGCGTGCGGGGTATTTGCCGGTAAAATAAGAGGCGTATACAGCATTGATTTTGCTGAAATCATCCATGCTTTTAATAAATATGGTGGTTTTAACTACGTTGTCGAAACCATAGTCGGCTGCTTCCAAAATGGCTTCAATGTTTTTCATAACCCTGTGCGTGGAGGCTTCAATACCACCAATTATAACCGTTCCGGTTTCGGGGTCGATAGGTATTTGCCCGGAAACAAAAAGCAGGTTGCCTACTTTAATTGCCTGAGAATAAGGGCCAATAGCTGCCGGCGCCTGTTTAGTTTGAATAATGCTTTTTGCCATATTATGTAGGTATGATTTCGGTTTTGCGAGAAGAAAAATTATTTTGCGCTTCGAATCTACAATATTTATGAAAATACTTTTGGTTGGTGAACAACAAAGAGCCGAAGAATTAAGAGCAAGGCTATCGACCAACGAAGGCCTAGAAATTGATTATACCGATGGCGACGAGGATGAAGACTACAAAGATTACGACTGCATTTTTGACCTGAACTTTGATGATGACCCATCTAATTTGCAGGTTTATGCGGGTATGAGAGATAAGCCCATTTTTGTAAATGCGGTAAAGCTTAGTTTAAACGAAGCTGTTTATACCGGTAATGTAAAGGCAAGGTGCATGTTGTTTGGTTTTAACGGCCTGCCATCATTTATTGGCCAATCGAAGTGGGAAGTGAGCTTATACCGGAAGTTTCAAACACCGGAGCTAGACAAGCTAATGCAACTGTTTAAAATTGATTACCATGTTGTTGAAGACAGGATTGGCTTAATTAAGCCACGCATTATTTTTATGATTATTAATGAAGCCTGCTATACCCTGCAAGAGGGAACCGCTACCATTGAAGATATTGATATGGGAATGAAGTTGGGCACTAATTACCCGTACGGCCCATTTGAATGGTGTGACAAAATAGGTATTACCGCGGTTTTTGAAACGCTTGCGGTATTATATGAGGATACAAAAGATGAGCGCTATAAAATATGCCCCCTGCTTAAAGCCAAGTACCTGAGGAACGAAACATTTTACCGCCAAAAATAATTGAAGTGCAGCTACTGATTTATACAGAGCAAACAAGTGAGCGGCTTACCTATACATTTGATTTTATTTTAGGTGAATTACTTGGTTTGGCCTACAACATTACCTGCGATAAGGAGGTATTTGCCTCCTACACGGGTGCAAAAATGTCGTATAGCCCTAAACCTGTTGGTAGCGAGTTGTTTTTTGAGTGTGCTTCGCTGCTGTTTGAATCGGATATTACAGCGCAGCCAATAGATTTTATTAATCATGACAACCTCATTGGTTTCTACCGGGTTTCAGATTTATCAGCCATGCCCTTTGACCTGTTTGCAAGCTCGTTCCTGATGTTATCGAGATATAATGAATACCTGCTACATAAGAAGGATAAGTACCATCGCTACCGAGCCAGCCAAAGCCTGAATTACGTTGGCGGTTTTTTGAGCAAGCCGATGGTTAACTACTATGCACTTTATTTGAAAAAACTAATTGGTGCAAAATACCCGCAAGTGCAATTCGGGAATAACCGGTTTGAATATATTGTAACGGTTGATGTAGAAACAACGTATGCCTATACGGGAAAGGGATTGAAAGCGAATACGAAAGGATTTATTCGGTCCTTATTTCAATCAAACTTTGCAGACATTAAAAAGCGCTACCAGGTATTATTCAGAAACAGAAAGGATCCTTTCGATACTTTTGATGAGATTTTAGCGGTTTGTAAAAAATATGCGGTAAGATCAAAGTTCTTTTTCCAGGTGGGCAATCTTTCGGAATTTGATACTAACCTTCCGCACACTTATGGGCCGTTTAAGGAAATAATGAGAGCGGTATCGCAAAAAAGTGATATTGGCATTCATCTATCATACATGTCGCATATTTCGAATGCGGTGATGGAAGATGAAATTCAAAGGCTGGAACATATAACAGGGGTAAAGGTAACATCCAACCGTTTCCATTATTTGCGTTTTACCTTGCCGGCATCGTACGTAAGTTTAAGCCGTATAGGAATAACAGAGGACTACTCGCTTGGATATGCTACCAGGTCAGGTTTCAGGGCCGGCACGTGCACGCCTTATTTTTTTTATAACCTGATTGACAACGTACGGACAAACGTAAAAATTTACCCTTTTGCATTTATGGATACCACCCTGGCACAATACAACAAGTTAAGTGCAGATGAATCGCTTGAAAAGATATTGCAAATAATGAAATGGGTGAAAGAAGTTGAAGGGCCGTTTATTGGATTGTGGCACAACAGTTCGTTTACCGAAACGGGCATTTGGAAGGGATGGAAAAATGTATTTGAAACAGTTGCCCGGGAAGCGGCAGCAATAACTGCAAAGAGTGAATAACCTTCGGTTTTTAGGGCGAAAAGAAATTGATGGCCAAAAATGGGATGAGCTGATCAATAATTCGTTCAATTCATTACCATACGCCCTTTCGTGGTACCTGGATGCTGTTGCTGAAAATTGGGGGGCGCTGGTGCTAAATGATTTTGAGGCCGTTATGCCCGTGGTTTGGCTTAGAAAAATGGGAGTTAAATGCCTGTACCAGCCATATTATTGCCAGCAATTAGGCGTATTTAGCCGCGAGCCGCTTGATGTTGAGCACCATCGTGTTTTTCTTAAAACTGCGGCTACGCAGTTTCCATACATACACATCAATCTTAACCCATCATCGGGTGTGGTTGCTGATGATTTTGGGTTAACTAAAAAGAAAAACCTGCTGCTTGAGTTGAATAGTGATTACGCTTCTATTCAAAAAAATTACTCGGGAAGCCACCGCCGAAATATAGCCAGGGCAAATAAGGCATCGCTGTTTTTTTCAACTGAGACCGGATTAAAGCCTTTCCAGGCTTTTTATTTGGATAACGTAAACCGGGCCAAAGAAAACTTTAAGCCCCAGCATGAAAAAATTTTCAAAAAACTAACCCAATCACTTATAGCCGGAAAGCAGGCTGCAATTTTTACTGCGCATAACGATGCGGGTATTTTGTTTGCAGCGGTGTTAATCGTATTTCATAAAAAGCGGCTTGTGGGTATTATCAATACCTCTTCGGTGGCGGGTAAAAAAAACGGGGCTTCGCATTTTCTTTTCGATCAAATCATTAAAAGGTTTTCGGGTTCGGAACTTGTGCTGGACTTTGAGGGCTCATCTATTGTAACGATAGCGAGGTTTTATGAGGGTTTTGGGGCGTACGAAGAGGTTTTTTACCAATATAAAACCTCGATTTTTAAAGGGCTGCGCCAACGCTTTAGTTAAAATTGCCGTCTACCCAATGGGCAGATTTGGTGAAATACTTTTTTTGTCTAACTTTAGCAGCTATTATTTTAAACGGTTTTTGCTTGAAGTAAGCCTTAGGTTAAAAGCATCCGGAAGATTGCCGGAGGGCGTGACATTTGGCGGGTTGCAAAAAAACCCGGGTTGGTAAAACATATACTGATGAAAAAAATTTACGCTGTATTGTTATTTGCCTTTTGTGCTGGCTATTTGCAGGCACAGGATATCCATTTTTCGCAATACTATGCGTCGCCTTTAACGCTTAACCCGGCGCTTACGGGGCTTGTTAACGGCGGTTTTCGTGCTTCGCTGAATTACCGGAACCAGTGGTTTAATATACCCACGCTTAATACCATTGCACCTTATCAAACTTACCAGGCATCGGTTGATGCGCCATTGCTGAGGGATAAACTGGGCATTGACGGATTGGGTATTGGGGGCATGTTTTACACCGATAAGGCCGGTGATGGTGCGCTTACAACTTTTAACGGCATGTTATCTATTGCCTACCACAAAGGGGTTGATAGGTTTGGGAAAAGCCAGATTTCGTTTGGTATGCAGGCGGGTGTAGTAAGCAAGCAGGTAAATATCAATAACCTGGTTTTTGAAAACCAGCTTGATAATTTTGGGTTCAACACAAATTTGCCAAATGGTGAAACCAATTACAGCGGTAAAGCAATTATTTATCCGGATGTAAATTTGGGTGCATTATGGTCGAGCGCACCGAAAGATAATTTTCATTATTACTTTGGTTTTGCGATGGATCACCTTTCGAGGCCCAGAGAGTCGTTTTTAAATGATAATGGTACTAACAGATTACCGTATAGGTTTAACGTGCACGGCGGAGCCGAAATTATGCTGAATCGTGCAGGTACGCTGAGCCTGGATCCAACCTTTTTGTTCATGCTACAGTCTAATGCAGAGCAATATAACTTTGGAGTAGCGCTGAATTACTGGATAAATGATGATGTTGCAGTATTTGGCGGGCCCTGGTATAGGATTAATGATGCAGCAATACTGGCAGCGGGAGTTGAATTTTTTAATACGCGCATTGGTGTAAGTTATGACATAAACAACTCGGATCTTAAAACTGCCACCCAGGCACAGGGGGCATTGGAGATATCGGTTCAGTATGTTTTCAAGAAAGAGAAACCGGGCAAAACAAACTATAATAACTTTTGCCCGATATTTTAACCTTACAATTGAAAGTTACCAGTATACAGGCCTTAAAGAGCATAAATCCCCCTGACTATTGTTTGTTTAAGTAGCTCGTTTCAGGTTCGAAAATATTTATGCGAAAAGCGATTAAAACGATTTTTATAATGCGTGTGATTAACAGGAAAAAGTTATTGGTTGTAACGTTCAGCCTGTTGCTTGTATTCATCATTAAAGCCCAGCCGGGCTGCCCTGCGGTAAGCGCCGGCAACCCAGTAACCTTACCTTGCGGTACCAGTTGCACAACTTTAAAGGCGGTTCCTTTTCAAACGGGGGCGACTACCACTTACAATGTTTCGCAAATTCCTTTTAATCCGCCGGTGACGTTTAACAGTGGGACTGCGATGCCGGTTACCGGAGATGATTATTGGTCGTCGGTTGTTGATTTGCCTTTTAAGTTTTGCTTTTTTGGAAATGTTTTTTCGTCGGTAATAGTTAGTTCAAACGGAGTAGTGTCGTTCGACACGACATATGCCGGTAATGACCCGGCAAGTTGGACCATAGATACTACCACCCCAGCCCCTTACGATGGCGAGGATAATGATTTGGATAATTGTATCATGGGGCCCTACCAGGATTTGGACAACACCTTCCAGGGAACTATTTACTACCAAATAGGGGGCGTTGCGCCTTGCAGGTATTTTGTGGCCTCGTGGTATGATTTGGCGATGTATGGGGACTCAAATAGTACTTCAACCGCTACGAACTGCCTGGAAGATGACCATCAGACCCAAATGATTGTTATTTACGAAACCACCAACGTAATTGACATTTACATTAAGGAAAAAGATCCACCTTGCAATGACGCGGACGGAGTAGATTACTGGAATGGGGGTTGGGCCATTGAGGGCATTCAAAATGCAGGGCCTACAACGTTTGTAGGAGTGCCGGGCAGAAATGCCACACAGTGGAGCGTGACTAATGACGCATGGCGTTTTACCCCTTCGGGCCCATCGAACGTAAGTGTGAGCTGGTTTAGCGGTACTACGCAAATAAGTACGGATAGCACAGTGCAGGTTTGCCCATCGCAAACAACTACGTATACCGCGCAGGCGATTTATGTGCCTTGTGCCGGTGGCGCCAATGATACGGTTACCGATAATGTAACGGTTACACTTTCGGGTACCTTAAACGCGGGGGTAGATTCGGTAAAGAATGTTACCTGTTTTGGTTTAAACAATGGTAAAATATATGCTACTGTAAATGGTGGAAACCCACCGGTAAGCTATGGCTGGTCAAATGGCTCGACGTTGCTTACGCTTACAAATCTTTCGCCCGGCCTTTATATTTTTACTGCTTCGGATGCCAGCGGATGTAACAGGACCGATTCGGTTACGATTACACAACCCACCGTAGTAAGCGCGACCGTTCCAAACGTATCGCAAACTAACTGCCTTGGCACCGGTTTAGGTTCGCTTACAGCCCAGCCGGCGGGCGGCAATTCGCCATATACTTATAGCTGGACAAATGCTGAAACAGGTGTAAACGACACCGCAATAACGGCAGGAAGTTATACCGTGACAGTTACCGATGCACAGTTATGTACTGTTTCGGCCAGCGGCACCCTTACGGTTAATACCGGAGCAAGCACCGTGGTAATTAATACGGTTTCGATTAACAATGAAAAGTGCTTTGGTGATGGCAACGGAAGCATTGCTGTTAATGCATCGAATGGGATTAGCCCATATCAATACAGCTGGAGTGATTTTGAAACAACGAGCAGTATTTCAAACCTGTTTTCGGGCCCATATACAGTTACAGCAACAGACGGCGGCGGTTGCACGGCCACTGCTACTTACAATATTACCGACCCACCGATACTAAATGTTACCGCAACTGTTACAAACATTGACTGCGGCAACCTTACCGGTTCAATTACGGCTAGCGCCAGTGGGGGCACACCGGGTTACACGTATACATGGTCGGAATTATTTACGGGGCAAACTTTTACCGGTGCAACCATTACCAATTTACAGCCTGATTTTTATGACATTACGGTTACCGATGCCAACCAATGTATGACTTTTGATGAGTATGAAGTTACACAAACAAGCAGCCTTACTTTTACTACAGACTCGGTTGCTGTAACTTGTTTTGGCGGGAACAACGGTAGTGCTTCGGTGAGTATAACCACCGGTACACCGCCTTATTCGTTTAGTTGGGACCAGGGGGCACCGGTTACGGATTCAACTATCAGTAACCTGAGTGCAGGCCCGGTTGACGTAATTGTTACGGACTCGACTAACTGTATGGTTGAGGCAACGATACAGATTAATCAACCAACACCGGTAGCTATTCAATTGGCGAGTTTAACCAACGTATTGTGTAACGGTGGCAGCGATGGAACTATTACGGTAACAGGAAGTGGTGGAACGGCGAGCAGCATAGCACCCGGTTATATTTTTAACTGGGGTAACGGTGGCATTACAGGGCCAATGGATACAGCGCTTGCCATTGGAACTTATACGGTAACCGCCACCGATTCGAACAATTGTACGGCTACGCAAAGTTACCAGATATCGCAACCAACGGCGGTTGTTATCAATCCGGCTACGATACAAAACATTGGCTGCGCAGGTGGCAATACCGGTGCTATTACTACCAGCGTTGCTGACGGAACACCGGGATACACATTTAGCTGGTCGCTATCGCAAGATGGGCCGGTAGTTGGCTCTACTCAAACTATTAGTAACCTTGACACCGGAACGTATTTTTTAATGGTGGCCGATGCGCATGGATGCCTGGATTCGGCGAGCTATAGTATCACCTCAATACCGTTGCTGGCTTTTGCTGTTACCGCTGACAGCACTTCGTGCTATGGCGGAAACAATGGTTTTGCCAAGGTTACGGTTACCAGCGGTACTCCACCATACATGTATATTTGGAATAATGCCGCACCGGTGAGTGATTCGAGCACGAGTAATCTTACGGCAGGGTTTTTAGCTATCGGAGTAACCGATGCGAATAACTGTTTAGCCGATACAACTATCAGTATTGGGCAGCCTACACCCATAGTAATTGGCCCGGCAACGTTGACGAATGTGTTATGCAACGGTGGCAATAATGGCGAGATTATAGTCTCGGCCAGTGGCGGAACACCGGGTTATTCATTTAACTGGAGTAACCAATTTGTTGGGATGGACAATACACATCTTACCGCCGGCAGCTATGTGCTGGTTGTGCTTGATAATAATGACTGTGCTGATACTGCCCAATACAGTATTATAGAGCCAACGCCGATAGTTGCCAACCCAATAGCCAAAAATGTGTTGTGCTACAGTGGGGCTGATGGTTGGATTGATGCGAACCCATCGGGTGGTAGCCCGCTTTATTCGTTTTTATGGTCGAATGGAGAAACGACGCAGATAGCCAACGACCTTGCCAGGGGCGCATATGATTGCACTATTACTGACGACAACGGATGCACCCTTATTGCAACCGATACGGTGGGCCAACCGGCGCCCATGGTAATTTTTGATACGGCTACTGCGGTAAAATGTATTGGCCAGCATAGCGGAACTGTGCATGTTTCGGCAACCGGTGATAACCCGCCATATGTTTACAACGCCACGCAGGATAATGTGAATTTTGTTAGCGCCACTAATGGTGTAATAATGGGCCTTGACACCGGGGTTTATACTTTGCAGGTTTCGGATAGTTTGGGGTGTTTGAACCTGACTTATGTATACATACCACCGGCGATACCGGATGAGTTTTATCCGCCGGTTGTTGACTCGACTTTATGCTATGGCCCTAATTATAATGACGGCGCTGCTTTTATTATGGACTCAACTATTCAAAACGGGCCGTATCAATGGGGTATAGATGGCGGGGCTTTGCAGGATAGCGGATATTTTCAAAATCTATCGGCCGGGCCACACATGATTACTGCAGTTAATGCTAATGGTTGCGTGGATACTATACCTATTGTGGTACCGGAACCGTTGCCTATTGAAGCGATTGTAACACCGGATACGGTAACACTGCCGCTTGGGGGTAGCCAACAGGTTTTGGTTACTTATTTAAATGCTACCAACCCAACTTATAACTGGACCAATACTTTAGGGTTTAGTTGTACCGATTGCCCTAACCCGGTTGTTAGCAGTTATGCCCCGGGCAGCTATTTGGTAACACTGAGCATGGTAAACGGCACGGCTACCTGTTATGGAGCAACAACCTTGTATGTAAATGTTTTGGGGCATACCAAAGTTTTTGTACCGAATGCATTTACACCTAACGGCGATGGCAACAATGATGTTTTTGAGATTTACGGAGAGGATATTAAAACCGTAAGCATGAAGGTATTTAACCGGTGGGGTGAATTGGTTTACTCAACTACGAACTCGTTAGCGGGATGGGATGGAACTTATAAGGGCATTTTGCAAATGCCTGCGGTGTTTACTTACGAAGCAACTGTTACTTACCTGGATGATACCCAGGAAAACAGGAATGGTTCGGTTACGTTGATTAGATAGTTAATGCTTCTTTAGCCACGATTATTCCGTCGGCATCGGCGTAAACAAACTGGCCGGGTACAAAATCTGTACCGGCAAAGCGGACTGTAATATTATCCTGGCCTTCGTTGCGTTTATTGCTTTTTATGGGGTTAGTATTGAGCGCTTTTACGCCCAGTGGAAGTTTTGCAATGGCTTCGGAATCGCGGATGCAGCCGTATACAATGATGCCACCCCATTTATTTTTTATAGCGAGGTCGGCGAGCATATCGCCAAGTAGTGCGCAGCGCATAGAGGCCCCGCCGTCGATAATCAAAACCTTTCCGTCGCCATTGGTTTCAAGCGCTTTGCGGACCAGCGAATTATCTTCGAAGCATTTAACGGTATGGATTTTACCCGAAAAATATTTAGCGCCTCCAAAATCTTTGAAGCCAATTGGTTCGGCTACCTGAATTTTTTCGGGGTGGGCATCGCAGAGGTCTGTTGTTTTGAGCTGCATTTGGGTTTGGTTTAAGGGAGAAGCAAAAGTGGGATTTTATTTTATGATTGCGCAGGTTTGTGTGTTGGAGTGTGTTGGGAATGCCGGGTTAAAATTGTCTGAATCAGAATGGAATACAGATTTTAGGATTAACAGCCGATTGTATGGTGCATTGCGTATGGACAGCCCGAGCTGGATGAGGGCGTAAACATGGGTGCGCGTTCAAGACAAATACTTTGCCCCAACGGGACGAGGGCGGACACATGCCTCGATAGCTATCGGGTCCCCAACAAGTTATTGACACCCCTTGGTTATGTGGAACAGAATTATTAGTTTCGTATTATAATACCAAATAGTAGGGTATTGGTTCTTTGAAATTTGAGTGTGGTTTGGGTAGTGGAGCGTGATTCGCTCATCATGACAAGACTTAGCTCATCATGGAAATAGTTTGGAGGTTAGGACAGGCCGGCAACGGCGAAGTCGGCTTAAAAAACTACCCAAAAGTGCTCAAAACTACCCAAATGAAAATGCGGAACAGCAAGACTCACCCCGTCCTTCGGACACCCCTCTCTATGAAAAATAGAGAGGGGAAAGGCAAAAAAAATTTCCGGTAATCTGAAAACCTGGTGGCCAGCTTTTTTGAAAAAGACGACAAAACTTGACAAAAGTTGACAGCGGCTGAAATGGTTCCGAATTTCTAGTTTCAAGTTTCGAGTTGAACGGGAAAAAGGTTACAAAGGGTTACAAAAGGTTACAGCGTTTGAAATAGATTGAAATTGAAAGGGAGAAGACTGTACGGTTGGCAAATTTTTTTTCGCAAAACAAATTTCAAATAATTGTAATGTTTTGAAAAACATACGGCGCCACGGAATTTGATGACGGGGGCGGCAAAAAAACTGCAAATTCTATTTCAGTATTAGAGTTGAGCTAAGGCGATGGTTAAGATCTCTCCCTTCGGTCGAGATGACAAATCTGAGTTGGAGCGGCAGTTTTAGGTTGTATGGCAAAAAACTTCCGAAAAACTTCCGGTAATCTGGAAAATGGGAGGTGAGGGGGCAATGTGATTAACTTTAGTGTTTGTGCGTACTCAAAAATCTATTACGGCCTTTCAGGCCTTTATCGATTGGGCTTTTTTACGTGGGGCTTCACCCCACGCTGTTATCTTACGACCCTTCTGGCCTTCATACAGATTCCAAATTTTGGGAGTCCAGAACCATAAGTAAATGACATTGGGCTTGAGATAATTTCTAACTATTACCATGTGGTTTTAAGCCCGGGAATTTCATATTCAGTTCTTCGAGGGTTTCGACTACTTTTTTGGCGATGAGGTATTCTTTATACCAGTTTTGGTCGGCGGGTATGATGTGCCATGGAACGATGGAACAGTTTTCGAAAGCACTTTCATAAGCGCGCATGTATTGGTCCCAAAATTCGCGTTCCTTGAGGTCGTCTTCGTTGTACTTCCACATTTTGGCTTTGTCGCTCATACGTTCATTGAGGCGGACCAGTTGCTCGTCTTTACTGATGTGCAGGTAGAACTTTAAAACTATGACCCCGGATTCGGTTAACAGCTTTTCGAAATTATTAATCTGCTCGAAGCGCTGTTTAATGGTTTTCTCGCTTACCCATTGGTGTACGCGTTGAATTAAAACGTCTTCGTAATGCGAACGGTTAAAAATGTGTATCAGGCCTTTTTCGGGAGTGTGTTGATGTATCCGCCATAAAAAGTCGTGCTTTAGTTCGAGCTCGGTGGGCGCTTTAAAAGCAAAAACCCGGCAGCCCATGGGATTTATAACTTCGAACACATACCGGATTGCACCGTCTTTACCGGAGGCATCCATGCCCTGCAGAATTATAAGTATGGCGTGCTTGCTTTCGGCAAACATCAGGTTTTGCAGTTCTTCTAACTTAAACTTTAGCTTTTGCGTTTCCTTTTTAATTGATTCCTTATTAAGTTTTTCGGGAGCCCGTGTGTTGAGGTTCTTCAGCTTTATTTTAGTCATTAGTATGCCATTTTAGATTGGCAAGATAGGCAAAACAGAAAACATGAAACCGGGGATAGGGCCATTATACCATCAATAAATTAGTATATTGTATGTGTAAAATACGACAATATGCAGGCGATATACATAGTAAAACACGGCAGCGCCGATGAGGCATTTGAGTTTAGGGAAACGCCCAAGCCGGTACCAAAACCGGGGGAAGTGTTGGTGAAAGTGGAAGGCTTTGGGCTGAATTTTGCCGACGTAATGGCGCGCAAGGGTATGTACAAAGATGCACCACCTATACCCAGCGTTATTGGTTATGATGTATGTGGAACAGTTGAAAGAGTTGGAAGTAATGTAACTAATGTTGCAGAGGGGGACCGAGTAACTGCCATGACCAGGTTTGGCGGCTATGCCGAATACGCTATTACAGATGCCAGGGCGGTATCGAAAATACCGGATAGTATAAATGCTGCGGAGGCTACTGCGCTTACTACCCAGTATTGCACGGCCTATTACTGCGCTGCCGAAATGGTGAATTTATTTGCGGGCGATAGGGTAGTTATTCATTCGGCCGCCGGTGGTGTGGGGGCAGGGTTGTTGCAGTACGCTAAGCATAAAGGTTGCGAAACCTTTGCCACAACGGGTAGTGATTCGAAAGTGGAGTTATTGAAGCAAATGGGGGCTGACCATGTAATCAATACCGCTAAGGTTGAGTTTGATGATTATATAGAAGAGGCAACTAAAGATGAAGGAGTAGACGTAATATTTGATGCCGTAGGGGCCGACTTTATAAGGAGAGGCATTAAAATACTGGCACCGGGCGGCAGGATAGTTTGTTATGGTGCAGCACAAATGAGTGATTCAAATAATATATTTTCCCAATTAAGTAAAGCGATACAATTTGGGATTTATCATCCGGCTATTTTTATGATGAGTTCGAAAAGCCTGATTGGTGTAAACATGCTTAAGCTTGCTGATGGAAAGCCATTGGTATTGAAACGGTGCATTGAAAATGTAGTGCGCCTGGTTGAAGAGGGAGTGTTTAAACCCCAGGGCGGCAAGGTTTTTAAAGCTGCTGAAATAGCAGAGGCCCACAAGTTTTTAGAGTCGAGAAAAAGCGTGGGTAAGGTGGTTTGTGTTTGGTAACACCGGCTTTGCCGAGGTTTTTGTATGCTGCCTGATTAGGCATGTTCGATACAAATTACATTGAGTTAAATGTGTGTTGATTTGCGCAACTGTGCAAAAACGCTTTGCGTAAAAGAAGGTGTGCATGCGTAATCCCTTACAAAGATTCCGGCGCTTATTAAAACCAAATCAACAACCAGAAACAAGTTATTTAAAGACTGAACCAAAGGGTCGCTTCAAGGGGCGACCCATTTTTTTGTTACTCGGCAATGGCCTCAACGGTTTCTACTTCGGGTACCATCCGCTTGAGCAGGCCCTCAATGCCTGACTTAAGTGTAAGTGTAGATGAAGGACATCCGCTGCACGAGCCCTGTAAAGAAAGCTTTACAACGCCCTCTTCGAACGAGCGAAACTCAATGTGTCCGCCATCCATTTGTATGGCAGGTTTTACATATTTTTCGAGGAGGTCTTTTATTTTGCTTTCGATATCGGTTGCGGTATTAGGTTGGCTTTCAGTAGTAAGAAGGTCTTTAGGCAAAAGGGCATCGTCCACCGGTTTGGCACCGCTGGCAATAAAGTTCTTTAAGGCTTCTTTTAATTCGGGGGTGATTTCGAACCAATCGTATTCCGGTTTTTTGGTGATGGTTACGAAGTTATTGGCAATAAAAACGCCGTTTACAAAGGGTATTTCGAACAGCGCTTTAGCCATGGCCGAGCCTGATGCTAATTCCTTTGTTCTGAAATCCAATTGAAAATTGGGCAGAATGTGTTTGTTGGTTATGAACTTAACACTCTCGGGGTTAGGGGTCATTTCGGTGTATATCTCAATAATATTGGCAGTATCCATACTTATAATTTAGCGGATGCAAATGTAATTGCTTTGCTTTGTAATAACACCACTTAAAGTAGATTGTTTTAAAAACCGACCATGTTACTGCGCATTAAAGTAAAGCCGAACTCTAAAACCGACGAAATTATCAGAGAGGAGGATGGTTCGTTAAAGGTAAAGATACGGGCGCAGCCAGTTGAAGGTAAGGCTAACAAATACCTAATTGCCTATTTAAGCAAGGTGCTCAAATTGCCTAAATCGGGCATCGCGCTTTTAAAGGGTGAATCGAATTCGTTTAAAACTTTGGAGATTGATGGCGATGAACAAGAAATAACTGCAGCTATAAATAAGGTAGTAAATCCGGTATAATCAATGGCACATCTCAAACCTCCATCTCCTTGACCGCAGCCATTACCTTACCCATCTCAAAGCCCTTGCTCAGCAAAAACCTAATGAGCTTGTTCTTCTTCTCTTTTGGTGAACCGGTGCGAATGGAGTTCCATTTTTTTTGAAGCAGCTCTTTTATCTGTGCATCGTAATCATCCTGCTCTATCAGGTCAAGGTATTTCTTAATCAAACCGCTATCTATTCGCTTACCCGAAAGAGCTGATCTGATTTTGGTTTTGCCCCACTTCTTTTTTGAGTGGGCGGATATAAAGGCTTTAACATAGCGCTCCTCATTCAAAAAGTTCTCGTCCTTTAATTTGGGTATGTAATTATCAAAATCATCTTTGGGCACTTTCAATTTGTAAAGCTTCTCAAGCACATCTGCCGTGCATCGCTCCTGGTAGGCGCAAAAATTGGTAAGCTTCTCGTAAATGGCCGAATCGTACATGGCGGTAAGTAAATAATTTTAGTTTCGTTGCCTCAACCGAAAATAAGCATTGAAAAACAGCCGGGCCATATTTCTTTTATTGCTTGCCAATTCTATATCGGGCGTGGCACAGGGCATTTCAATGCTGGCCATACCCTGGTATTTTACTGCTGTTATACACCAGGAAACCCTCTTTGGCCAGGCGTATTTTGTTATTACTTCCATATCGTTGGTTTGGGGCCTGTATGCAGGTACATTAGTGGACAGGTACAGCCGCAAGCGGATTTTCCTGGTCATTAATCTAGTTGGCCTTTGTGTTCTTGGCGCCATTGTAGTTTCGGGTTTTGCCCGGGGAAGTTTGCCCTGGTATTTGGTGGCGCTTGCCTTTGCAAATACCATGTTTATTTATAATATCCACTTCCCGAACCTTTATGCCTACGCACAGGAAATTACTCCCAGCGAAGACTACCCGCGCATAACCTCGCTACTGGAAATACAAGGCCAGCTTACCTTTGCTATTGCCGGTGGGCTTGCAGCCATTTTATTAAAGGGCCTTGGCCCACACATTCATTTTGCGGGGCTTGAGTTTAATTTACCCTTTACCATCAGAGCCTGGAAGATTTACGAGATTTTTGCCGTTGATGCGGCCACTTACCTTATCGCCTTCCTCATCATTTACCGCATTCAGTCGTTACCTGTAGTCAAAAAAAATATTGATGTCAGCAGTCTTAAAGAAAGGGTAAAAACGGGCTTCGCTTTTCTCAGCAAACATCAGCTCCTTTTCATTTTCGGCAATGCCTCGTTGCTGGTGTTCTTAACTATCATCGTTTTCGGCACCTACATTCAACCGGTGTACGTCGACTCGTTTTTGCATCGTGGCGGTAGTACTTATGCCTTAGGCGACATGTCCTTTTCCATCGGCGCTTTAATTGCCGGCTTTCTAACAACAAGAATATTTGGAGAAAAGAAAGCCGTGCTTGGCATCATTGGGCTTAGCGCCATTGCCGCCGGCATGTATTTGTGCATGGCCCTTTCTGCAATTACCATCTTATTCTTTTTGGCCAACTTCATAATAGGCGCCTGTAATGCAGCAATACGTATTCAGCGCATTACATATCTGTTTCGCCACATTCCCAACCATGTTATCGGCCGGGCCAACAGTATCTTTTTTGTTATCAATGTGCTTTTCCGGATGTGCCTTATTGGGGTACTCACCTTGCCTTTATTTCATAACGGCACCAGTATCATTTACTCGTTAGCCATCATGTCCGCCATTTGTTTGGTGGGTGCCGCTATACTCATATTTAAGTATAAGGCTTTAATGAAACAACCAGAGATTGCTTAAAAGGAGAGCGGTAAAAAGTTTAAAGCTTTTCAGGCTTTGTGCAGGGCAATTAAGCCTGCGCTGCCCGAAAAGCTTTGGTTAGTTAATTCATCTGTCTTCAACCGGCCAATGGGGTGCTGCTGGATCAATTTGTATCATGTTTGCTGGTTATAGTGTAGTAGTTTACGATACAAGCATTACTAAGGTTACAATATCTGTTTACCGAATAAAGAACCATTGTTACAACGTATTAACGTAAACGCATTAACACCTTAACATATTCGCACTTATATTTGCCCCCACTCCTCCATGAAAAAAACTGCCTTCGCTTTACTGGTGCTGATTTATCAGTTCTCTTCAGCTCAATATCCGCTTAAATCGCACCCCTGCTCTACGCAAAGCGATGAGGGTTTTTCGGCATGTAAAGACACTTTCATTGTATTCAAACGCAAGGCCTATTACGATATCGGCGTTATACTTCCATCGTGGTTAAACGTGTTAGATAAAAACTACATAGCTATTGTTGAGGGCAAGGTAGCTTTTAACCCTATGGACGGAACCGATGGCCCCCATGTTAGCGAGGAAGACCTACCCTTTTATCACTACTCCCACGACATGGATTTTGATGTTGTGCCCGATAAAACCGATGATAACCGGTATACCAATTTGCTGCCTTTATTAGTATATCCAAAGCCCAACGGCAACGATACCATTTTGAAAAACACCCTCGGCATTGAATGGGAATGTGGTCTTGGCATGGGTAATAAAAAAGACCCGCTCAGTGCAGATAATGAAGCCGGCCGAAGCGGTGGTTTTTACAGCGCCGGCCACGAGTTGGGCGACATTATTTGGAACTGGCCCGTTAGCGGCGACTGGGTGCATGTTGAAGGCCAGTACATTTGGGACCGCGGCCACCCACCAAGCAATACCGAAATTCACCCTCCGCGTTTTGTAGCCATTAAGCGCAACCTGCCCGAGCGGGTAATTATTGGCGATAGCTCGGTAAAATTTGCAACGCGTATTGACATGTTTGCCAGCGGCGATGGCGGCGCATTAATAAACAACCGGTACAACGCACCCAAATTTGTAAGGCGCGTTAACATGAGCAGCAAGGATTACGAGTTTACTGTAAAGCTCGATATCCCTCGCCCATCGCCAAATGCTCACCTTCGTTATCAGCTTAGTACGCATAAAGGCGATGACTTCTCGGCTTACGAGTTAATTGAACTCAACGAAGACTCAGGCACGGTGCATATTACTATACCCTGGAAAACAAAGAACGCTAACGACCTCGAAGTTTATGCCCGGTCCTTATCCGTTTACTGGGATGAAGGCAAAGGCATTGCCGGCGATGTACCGGTTGATATATATAAGGTAAAACTCAATAAGCTGTGGTTTAAGTACCTCGACGAAACACTTACCAAAGCCGAAATACGGATGTTTGTTAATGTAGGCAGCGATTGGATTTTTTTGAATGACTTTTTTGGAAAAAAGGGTAAGATATTAAGCAAAGGCATGGGCCGCACCTACAAACACCACTGGACACTAAATAACGAATTCACAGTATACGTTCCGCGCGGAAAAAGCTTCCGGGTTTTTATGAACGGTTGGGAAGTTGATGGCATTGATGGCCTGATGGGTACCCTGTTAGATCCGGCGTCCCCATGCAATCACAAAACCAAACGCTTCTTTAAAAACAACATCTTCTCATTTTGGCATATGTGGATGCAGGGCTGCCTGGACGATAACTATGGCGAAACAAGCAAGCTGCACAACTACAACAACCTCGGTAAAATCGACCACATAACCAGCTCGCCTCAAAGCGGTATCAACGACGACCCCTGCCCCGGCAGCAAATACCCGCTAAAAGACCGGGTGTTCCTTTACTATACTATCGAGAAGGTTAATTAAATCCTAACCTCGTTATAAGATAGACTCTGCTGTCCAAACCACCCGGCCTTTAGGCGCTTTTAAATTTGTAAACGTTTCTGTTTTTCAATATATGTTGTGCTAAAAGCCTCCCATTTTCCAGATTACCGGAAGTTTTTCGGAAGTTTTTTCCCCGTTCGCGTCATTGCGAGGAGGCTCTGCGACGAAGCAATCCCGGAATGAGATAGGCAACCTTGCCCCCCCCATTTTTCCAGATTACCAGATGCTTTTCGAAAAACATTGCAATTATTTGTAATTTGTTTTGCGAAAAAAATCCTGCCAACCGTACAGTCTTCTCCCTTTCAATTTCAATCTATTTCAAACGCTGTAACCTTTTGTAACCCTTTGTAACCTTTTTCCCGTTCAACTCAAAACTTGAAATGTCTCATCCCGATTTTTACATCGGGGTTAGAAATTCGGAACCATTTCAGCCGCTGTCAACTTTTGTCAAGTTTTGTCGTCTTTTTCAAAAAAGCTGGCCACCGGGTTTTCAGATTACCGGAAGTTTTTTCCCGTTCGCGTCATTGCCAACGACAAAAAACTGTACCCTTTTTGTTAGCTTTTTCCAATAGTCCCAACTGTCCCCAAAGTCCCAATTACCCCAACCGCATTTTCATTTGGGTAGTTTTGAGCACTTTTGGGTAGTTTTTTAAGCCGACTTCGCCGTTGCCGGCCTGTCCTAACCCCAAACTATTTCCACGATGAGCTAAACAATGTCATGATGAGCGAAGCCGAACCACGAACCACAAACTTGACCCAAATTTCAAAGAACCAATACCCTACTATTTGGTATTATAATACGAAACTAATAATTCTGTTCCATATAACCAAGGGGTGTCAATAACTTGTTGGGCGGGCCCATGTGCCTGCCCGCCGGTAGGCAGGTCCGCCCTTATACAGTCCTGGCGCAACCTTCATATGTTACCCAATTTTATTGATATTTCCAATCCCGCATGCATTGATTACTAAAAATGCGGATATAGATAAAACGGCTAAATTTGTAAAGCAATGAGGTCACTATTGCTTATCTTTTTAGGTATATGCTATAATTTTAATGTTATCGGCCAATCTTGGCAATGGGTGCAAATGGAAACGCCAGATACGACAGCTGAAGGTATGCAGGACGGCAAACTATTCGGTGACACGGCTGTAGTAATGGGGGGTGGTGGTAAAATTTTTTACAGCACCAACTTCTTTCAATCATATACAATCGATTCGACCTATACCGGGCATGCATTAGAAGCCTTGGAATTTGTTTCCAGGAATACAGGTTATATTGAAACAAACGATTTAAGCTGCGGGTTGCTAATAACAAACGACGGGGGCGCAACATTTCAGCAGATTTTGAATGGAGCGCATACCGGCTTGGCAGGCGGCAGTACGGTACAGTTTGCTAGCGGCGATACATTCTACATCGGCTCATCTGCAACCAATTACCTTTATAGGGTTGGTCTTAGTTTCCATTATGCTTACCCTATTGCACCGTTCTCAAATAATTATGCACTTGTGCAGATAAGAGTATCCAACGATTCTACCATCTATTTGCTTTACAACCAGGGTGCCACCTCAGGTTTTGGGCCTCTCTACCTGATTCGCTCCAACAATTACGGCAACTCATGGCAAATGTTAGCAGAAACAGGATTACAAAACAATGGTGACTTTCGCCTTTTAGATGATACAACCATTATCGTGGCCGGCACTTTGGGTATTGCAAAATCTACCGATGGGGGTAATTCTTTCCGTAGGGTTATGCTTAATAACAATACAGGAGATGGCATTAATTCAACTATGCGGGCGGTTTATTTTCCAAGCCACGACACCGGCTTCGTGGCATTTTTTCAGAGTGTTTACCGAACATATGATGCTGGCGATACTTGGGTAAAAACCGATTTTGCTTTTGATTCAGCTGATTTGTTGAGCGGAATAGAATTTATTACCGCCTCGTCATCGCAAAAAGTAATTGTTGGGTGCCAGTATGGCGAGATATACAAAACTACCAACGGCGGCGGCATAGCTACCGATATAACCAATGTTTATCCACTACCAACTCTTACCATCTCCCCCAACCCCACCCTCGGCCCCCTAAAAATTAACCCACCAACCAACACCGGTGCCAATTACAATGTTGAAGTAATGAACGTATTAGGCCAAACCATTTATAAAACCTACCCTACAAACAACCAAATTGATGTTTCAAATTTAGCACCCGGTATTTACATTATAAAGCTTCAGGTTAACGGCGCGTCCCAAACCTCTAAATTTGTGAAGCAATGAAAAGTCGCATTTTGTGGATGCTCTTATGGTTATTCGCTATAAGTAAAGCATATAGCCAATCCTGGCAACGTATTCAGTTAGAATTTCCGGATACAACAGCTGAAAGTATGCTAGACGGTACGCTTTTCGGAGATACCGCAATCATTATGGGAGCCAATGGCAAAACCTTTTATAGCACTGATTTTTTTCAAACTTATTCTATAGATTCAACTTATTACCAGCACGAGTTTAATGCAATGGAATTCGCAAACCATGATACTGGTTATATTGAAACAGCTACCTTTGGTGGTGGCCTGCTTGTTACTACCAATGGAGGTATTAGTTTTCGTCCTTACTTAAACGGAGCTCCAACAGGGTTTGGTTTCTACAACCTGCTACAATTAACGCATGGCGACACGGCTTATGCGGCCTCAACCGTACAAAACGATGTCGAAAGAGTTGGCATGTATTTTCATCAAGATCATCCTATCGCTCCGGTAATTAATAATTGCAATCAGGTGGTTCAAATGCGGGTTACCAATGATTCAACTATGTATATGCTTAGTTCAGATGAATTCCCTCAAATCAATAATGGGTTATTATACTTATTAAGGTCAACCGATTATGGCAATACCTGGCAGCTACTATCAAATACAGAATTACGAGGCAATGGTGATTTTCGTATCATAGATGACACAACCATTATAGCCATTGGAAGTCAAACTATTGTCAAGTCTAGAGATGGCGGCCTTTCATTTGATACCGTTATGCATACCAATAATCCGTATGATAACGTTAATCAGTTTATGAGGGGGCTTTTTTTTGTTAGCCACGACACTGGTTTTGCTACTTGGGGATCAACTCTATACAGAAGCTATAATGCAGGTGATACGTGGGTACAAACCGATTTTGTTTCCAATCTCAATGCTTATGAGGGGGGTATTTTATTTATTACCGCCTCGTCCTCGCAGAAGATAATAGTTGGATGTGAATACGGCCAGATTTACAAAACCACCAACGGGGGCGGCTTATACACTGGACTTAATAATGTAACTCCACTACCAACTTTTACCCTCTCCCCCAACCCCACAACCGGCTCCCTAAAAATCACCCCACCAACCAACACCGGTGCCAATTACAATATCGAAGTAACCAATCTGCTAGGCCAAACCGTTTATAAAACCTATGTCACCAATAACCAAATCAATATTTCAAACTTGGCACCCGGTATGTACCTTTTAAACCTTGAGGTTAACGGCGCTTATCAAACCACTAAATTCGTAAAACAATAAAGCCCCCCGCCCCCAAAACAAAAAAGCCTGCGCTCTATAAAGAACGCAGGCTTTTGAATATTGTAAGCTTACAATTATATACCCAAAGCCGCAGTAAATTTAGCTCCGGTCAGTTTTTTCATATTACCAACCTGGTCGTACATATTGCACGAGATAGTTCCGCTAAGCACGGTATAAGTACCCATGTTAGCACCCCTGGTAGCAACAACCAAAGTGCTTCCGTCCTGGTCGCCCTGCGATGTCCACAATACGCCATTCTTGTCGCGTAGCGTTACAAAAGCGCCTGTGTTACTGTCGTCTCCATCGGCAAACGGATAAACAGCAGGGCTTAATAAATTAAAATAGTTGGTTGAAGTTGCCGCGATAGGGGTAACAAAAACACGCACCGAAAGGCTGCGTATTTCAACCGAAGCATTGGTAGCGCTTGCTGTTAAACCCGAACCCGAAAAAGTAACCCATTTTGAACCGCTCAGGTAATACGAGTCATAATCATGATTGCCGCCCTGGTGGTTAGCGCTATCCGGGTCAACATATGCCGAATATGAAATGGCAGTGCCCTCAAACTTTACCGGCTCATCGCCCAAATAGCCTTTCAGGTAAGTAGCCGAATCCTGGTCGGCGAGGGTTACTGTGCTTATATTTTTAACTATCGGCTCCTTTTTGCAACTGTTAATTGCAAATACCACTCCCAACACTAAAAGGGCAAATAATAAATTAATAGCGTTTGTCTTTTTCATGGGTTTGAATTAGTTAGCTTGCGAATATAACTCAATTTAATTTGAGGAGCATCTTTGCTTATGCTTCCCATATTTCTTACAAAATAAGATAAACTGCCCCGGTAATAAAAATGACTTGCATCATATCTCATTGCCCGGTTTCCGGGGGGGGGGTAAAATTGTTGTCCTAAAAGCCAGTCATCTTTACGAAACAGCCTTCCAAATACTATCGGTTTGCGGCGGGGGTGCCACAATTTCAATCATTTCGTCAGTTGCCGGGTGCTTAAACTGTATTTTCCGGGCATGCAAATGTATGCTTCCATCGGTATTACCCCGCCTTGCCCCATATTTTACATCGCCCTTTATAGGCCAGCCCATTTTCGAAAGCTGTACCCTTATTTGATGGTGACGGCCTGTATGCGGGTTTATTTCAAGCAAATGATAATTGTCTAAACTCTTAATCCATTTATAATCCAGCTCACTTTTCAGGCTCCCTTTTACCTCATGTTCGTAAGCATGAGAGATGTTCTTTTGCTCGTTCTTTTTAAGCCAGTGCAATAAATGCCCTTCGGTGTTATCGGGCCTATTGGCAACCACGGCCCAGTATGTTTTCTTTATTTCCTTTTCCCTGAACATTTCATTCAGGCGTTTAAGCGGCTTACTTCTTTTGGCAAAAACTACAACTCCGCTTACAGGGCGGTCAATTCTGTGTGCCACCCCCAAAAATGCCTCGCCTTTTTTATTGTACTTTACCCTTAGGTACTCCTTCACCATATCGTCCAGCCCAATATTACCTGCCTTATCGCTTTGCACCATAACACCCACTGGCTTATTGATGGCTATTATATGGTTGTCTTCATAAAGTATTTCCAACGGGGCATCGCTCATGCTCAAAATTTGATGCCAAAATACAAAAGCGTTGGCACTCCTTTACTTATACCGGCGGTTGCTAACCGTAAACGATATTATTTCCGACATCTCTTTGTCCAACGCCTCATATCCGTTTCGCTCGGTTTTGGCAATTATGGGCATCACCTGCAGCTTATCAATCTTCTCCAAATCAAACAGTTTCCAGCTCTCAGGGTTGTCGGCATTATGCACGGGCAAATTTCCGTAGCACCTAAGTACGTAGCGCCCGGTATCTTTGTGCACTCCTAAGGTAAAGGGTTCAACAATATGGTTCTCGCGGTCGTTATAATTAAACGCCACTACCAACCTGGTTTCAATTGCTTTTGTAAGCCTGCGCATCTTTTCAGTTTCCATAATACTATTGGGGATGTTGTATTAATAATTTTAATCCGTCTAGGCTAATTGGTTTAACAATTCGAAGTTACCCCACATATCGTTTGCTTCTTAACATTATCCCGCTTTCGCAATAAGATAGGCCCTTATATGCCAAAAACGGTGAACCGCGTTTATTGATAGGTAAATCGTCAATTTTATATGTCCGCCAATAGATTTGTAATTGATGTAGCTTTGCCTAAATTAGCCCACCCATTTAAAGCCTTGGCTCATAAGGGTTAAGATATCCGGAATAAAAAATATGGTTCAGACCTCTGACCTGCTTACTATTCAAAAATTTATTTATCTGCTTGATGATTTTCATTATCAGCAGTTTACAACTTATCTCGAAGACGTAAAGGCCCATTTGCCACTCAAGCTTTCTCAAATTATCCGAAAAAAGTTGCCTGCGTTCGACACGCACGAAGGCCTATGCAAAAAAGTATATGGCAGCTACGAAAAAAATGAACGCCTTAATTTCAATCAGCTTGCCTCATACACCTTTAAACTTTCATCCGACCTCGCCATTAACTACCCCTCATATTTAACGCCTAAATACTCCCTGCTTCAGCGTTTAATTAACGAAGGCGAAATTGAGCACGCCAATTTTTTGGCGAAGCTGATGCTGGATATTGCCGAAAAAATTGAAGACTTTACCACCCGTATTTATATCCTTAAGTTTTTAATACAGCAGGCGTTTTTAATGAAGGAAAACGCCGTTGGGGTAAAGTACACCCATGCACTTGATGAAGCTTATGAATGGGAGAAAATTGGTGCCGAAATTATGTCGGCGCTGCGCTTGCACCTTAACATTTCGCTCAACCCATCGGTAACACCCGAAACCCTCGAGCATTACAAAAAGCTCTTTATGAGCTATCACGACCACGCCTCTTCATCCGTAAGGCTGCTCGGAAAATATGCCTACATATTAACCATCTACTATCACGACTCCGAAAAATTTAAAGAGCCATCAACCTTTAAGCTGATAGCCGACCTTGATAAGGATATTGACAACAACCCACACATAGTTTTCCCTTTTGCGTTCGACCTCAAGAGCAACTTCAACTTCTACAAGCTCAACTCAGCCATGGTTGATTTAAACAGTAAGGAAGGGCGCAAAGATTTTGAAGAACTCCGAAAGCACTACAGCTCGGTTAAGTTTTGGAACAGCTACCTCAACATTCCCGAAATGTTTGCCATGGCGCTTAAAACCTCCATCTATCTCAACACCTATCATCACCTCGTCCACCGGTCCGACTATTACAAGCTTGTACCGCCCGAGGAGATGAAAGAAATAAACGCCCTTGCACTAAAGTGTAAGGAAATGCTGAGCAATAAAGGCCTGGAAAAATATTACAAAAACGACCTCATTAACCTCGAACTGGTATATAGCGGCCTACTTATTTTATCAGGCGGTAACGGAATCAAAAAAGGTGCGGAGGAATTAGAGTCGGTATTAATATCCTACCAGCAAATCAACCTTGCCGGTACCGCCGATAGTATTTTCCTGTTTTTAATGATAGCCTACTTCTCAATGCGCTCATACGATAAATGCGCGGCTACTTATAAAAGGTTTATACGTGTAACCAAAGGCAAGCCGGTGTACGAAGATAACGTGCTCGAAATACACGCCTGCTATTACCTCTCGCAATGGTTGCTCAACAAAAACAAGCAATACCTGCTTAAGTTAAAATCCACCTATGAAAAGGCCGTTCAAATCAACCCCGAATCGGTACAGGTAAAAGCTATTCAGGAGTACGTAAGCTATTTCGGCCTCCCCCTCGAACTATAATTCAAAGTATTTTTAAACTGTATTCCTCAGCTATTAACTCTGTATTTCCTTCGTGCGAAATGAATTGGCTATTCTACAATCTTGCCGTAGGTACAAAAAATAAGGGTGGAGCAGTTAGGATACTCCACCCTTCAGGTAC
>Ga0206832_10028_pt1 | contig 33957 bp, 40 predicted proteins | sample Alteio_BWOrgCont_74_FD_152896 | JGI IMG/M metagenome (GOLD analysis project Ga0206832, IMG submission 152896) | Enriched cells from forest soil in Barre Woods Harvard Forest LTER site, Petersham, Massachusetts, United States -... | ecosystem: Environmental > Terrestrial > Soil > Temperate forest >... | reverse complement strand
TCGCCTGAGACGGTGCCGAAATACTCTTCAATCATTTGCTTTCGTCGCGACAATCGGTAGCGCCCGCACATCAGAAGATTATGGCAGATAGTAAGATTTGGCGGGTAGGGAGCGGTTCGCGGCCCCCGAAATGCCGGATGAAGATCACTTGGCCAGAAACCCACTCCAAGTGCTATCAGGAGAAGCGCCAGTCCAATCAGGAAAGCAGCTAGGCTCCGCCATTGGCTTGAACTCCTCCCTGATGCGAGGACACCATCCTGACTTTGCGGCGTTGCATACGACTCCAAGTACCCGCATCTCGGGCACCTGAGTGATATAACTGGCAGGATTTGATCCTTCACCAACTTGAGGCCCGTCCAGAAGCTCGGTTTGGGTTCTCCGGGAGACCAGTTTTGCTGCTGGTATCCCGCTCGGTTGCCATCCATCACATAGCCGACTTCCATCTGCGCGTGTCCCCGTTTCAATTCGTTGTGGGTAGTGTACAGCGACGGCAAAGTGCAAAGCGGTGTTTAGTAGTCACTTCGATTGGGCAATCCTCTAGCGAATCGCCGAGTATCAAGCAATCGCAACTCGAAGCATCTCTGGCAGGCGCATTTGAATGTCTTGTCACTGGGGATTGTTAAGTGGCCGCATTTGGCGCAGCCAAAACGCCCGTCCGAAATGGCTGTCATCGGCCTAAACTCAGAGTCGGGGCGTTTTCTCTTTTTGCAAAGCGCGTCGTGTGTCCGGCGTGCGGAGAACGGTTTGTACCCACGCCTAACAAGGCTGCGGTGCCGGTCCAGCGCCGATCAGTCACATCTCCTCAACCGGCCAATAGGTGCCAGCCGACTCTCGCATCTTAGCCGCCAGCCTGGCGCGAATCCGAAGAGGGATTGCAAGCTCATGCCCCATGGTTAAGGTCACGTACTCGAACGCCCAGCCCTTGCTCCTTCGAACCTTGATCTCGTTCCATGGAATAAGTAGTGGAGGGTGCATGAACCGAAAAAGAAACATGGTGGCCAGATATAGACCCTGCGGATCGACTCCAATCGTCAAGACTCTGTTGTAATTCGCCAGCCGCCGCATTCCTCCACTCTGCCCACTCCATTTCGCTCCATCGAACGCTCCCTGAGCGCGATAGATGTTCGCGAGAGAGAACCATCCGCCAATAACGCTGATGGTCGCACTGACGAAAAGCCATAAACACACAAAGAAAATCGGCATAATCGCCGCTGGAGCGGCGGGATGCTGCTCAATCAACCGTTGGAGATTCATGTGTGTCAGTTAGCGTTCGATGGCTTGTCGAACCTACGCGGCCCTTTTTTGCTGAGCCTTCACCTTAGCCCACCGAGCCCTTTGGAACGCGGCGATTTTTCTGCGGGCTGCCGCTGACATGCTCCGCTTCACAGAAACCGGGGCCGTTGTCTTCGCGACCGCTATTGGCTGCGATCCATTCCGAGCCCTCGCCCATCTTGCCCGTTGCGCCTGTGCCATCTTGCGCCGTGAGGCCTGCGATATTATTCGGGTCGGTTGGTTTGCCTGATGAACTGTTCCCGAGCCGTTTAATGACTCGATCACTGCAATTGCCTGGTCTATGCGTTCTACGCGTGCTTGTGCCTGCTTGCGCTCCGCGCGTAACTGCTGAAGCGCACTACCTAGGTTCCCCATGGATTCCCCCTCAGGATTAACAACGGACGCTATTGTAATACGCTCAAGCGCGGCCTTTAGTCCGATAGCCGACTGGGTGGTGTGGCGGAAGCAGTTTCCCTTTAAACCTCCCGACTCATAGATAGATTGATGCGACAGCGAGAACAGAGGCTCATAAAGGTCAGCAGTCCGGGTCCAGTATCAGCCGTGATTCACATTGCGTAAAAAGCAAAACTTGTTCTTGACACCCACTTCCTTTCTCTTCTAGATTCTGCGCACAGTTTCCTGAGGGGGAGAACTGAACCGTCTCTAAGGGGGAGCTTATGGCTCGCTTCGCGGTTGGGTTGTCCCTTGTTCATTTGCAGTCGTTCAATTCGATCTTCAAGACCGACTGCCGAAAAGAATGTGGGCTCGCCGTTCGCCGCCTTAGTTTCCTATTTGCACTCCCACTCTGTCTGGTTGGAATTGGGTCTGCGCAGGTTGATCCGTCAGCGGGCATACAGATGTTCTCGACGAGAGAGAACAATGTTGATTTGGCCACGAGCAGCATTACAGTTAACTTTCCCATACGCAGCAAGACCGGGAAGATACCCGTGTCCTTCTCGTTGGTTGGAAATTATCACGTGTACGGGGAAACTATTCTTGGCATCCATTTCCTCAACGTCGCTGCTGCCTTGCAGCCTCAACTCCAAGCCCACGATTACGGATACTCCATCAAGTACACGAACCAGCAGACGACCGAGTGCAATGGAGTTCAGAACGACCACATATTTTACGACTACGTGATAATCGACCAGACCGGCGCATCTCACCCACTTCCCACCACCATCAAGACGGACAACGACGGATGTTTCACGTGGCCAACGACGCCGCAGACCACGACGGACGGGTCGGGGCTCACCGCCACCAACGCGGGTACGATCTACGATAAGAGCGGGGTTGAGTACGCTACGGGGGGAACGCTAACCGATTCCGACGGGGCGGCAATCAGCAGCTCGACCAGCGGCAACACGGCCACGTATACGGACACCCTGGGCGCGACGTTTCTCACCGCTACTGTTTACAGTCACCCCGCACTGAGCACATCCGACACCTACGTGTACACCGACGCCAGCGGGAATAACCAGACTTACACAGTGGCCTACAAGGAGTACACGCTGCGAAGCAACTTCGGTTGCGCGACCCTAGGGTACGTCTATCCGGACTACAACGATTCCTCGGCCCCCGCTTACCTGCCCTATACGATCACCGACCCTAACGGAGCCGTGACAACCCTGACCTACGAAGCTACCCCCGGAGTGTCTGGAGCCCCCTACGGCGCGTACACTACGGGCCGGATCGCGAGCATAACGTTTGGATCGGGTGGCTCCATTACCTACGCTTATTCTCAGAACGGCGATTCGCAGGGGCAAAATGGGATGGATTGCGTCACCTTTGTGGTTCCGAAGTTGACCGTCACCGTGAATGACAATAATGGGAATTCCAGTCCCTATATCTATATGAATTCCGACACGGGCGCGGCTAGTCCGAACAACTTCACTGTCACGAAGACCGACCCTGGGAGTAACGAGACGTTATTTAACTTCTCAGGCGAATACCAGACGCAGGCGAAGTATTATCAAGGAACCGGGACGGTCCTGAAGACGGCGATCACTTGCTACGGTGTGAGCGGCGCTGCTCCGCCGTCACGCGCTAATTGCCCGACACCGACTACAACTCCCAGTCTGCCGATTACGGAAACGGATGTGTACACGTCGCTTGGCAGTTCCTCATACAACGAAGTTCGGACCACGTTCCTGCCATTGTAAGATATTGTTGTTCGCATCCACCATCGCTTTGCCGTTCGCGCACTGCGGACAGTACGCGATGCCGTTGCCGCCCAAGAAGCCTAAACCTCCAGTGCTTCCACAGCCCAGTCCATCGACCGTACAACCGAGTCCCCCGCCGAATAATAGAGAGCCGCCGACCCCGCCACACATAAAGCACGGTGGGCCGCCAGAAGACCAACCGCCTGACATAGGGGCTCCTCCTGGGTCGCCCAATCCCGTCGGATCGGTCATGCTGACGGGGTTGTTGGTGACGTAGGCATAGCGGTTCCAGGTCTGCGGATTGGTCACGTCTACCGCCGCCAGTCCTGCCGGGTCGGGCGTCAGCCAGCGGACCAAACACCGCAACGTTCGGAGACCCCGGATTATTCCCCAGCTATCGGGGCTGGACTCCGGTCAACCTTGGCATCAGGGGCAGAATGAAAGCCAATTCAAGCATATCGAGGGGAACATAGTAAAGGGTTGGGAACGGCTGGATTCTGGCTACGACAAAATAGTAGAGGGCTACGTGAACGGCCAAAAAGCCGAGTGTGGCCACCCAGAAGGCAAGTTTCTTCACCCCCCCTCGGAACCAGTAGATGACGAAACCAAACACGACTGCGGTATTGCCCACCAATGCGAAGGGCCTTGCGTCTACCCTGGTCCCAGGGGGAAGAGAAAAACCATAAATCACGACCCCAGCAATGAGGGTGGTCGCTACTACTATCTCGATGATTAGGTCACGAATTCGCTTGGAGAGGTTCATTAGTCGCACTGACCAGCCGCCGCAGAGCTGGCCTCGTTTATTAGCGCCGGAATCCCACTCGACGTCAGGTTGTACAGAAGGCCTGCCGCACCAGCATCCGACAGGCGGGCTGCATTGTCGGCACTTATCCACTGATTCACCGACATGCCTCCGCGCAAGGCTCTGCTGACGGGCGGGGCGGAACCGAAAAGCGCAGAGAAGCCATAGTAACCGCCTCCGACTGCCGCACCTGTTTCTACCCCCGGTACGCCAACGAGACCCGAGCCCGTCTCTTTTAGGAAATTCCCAAAGCAAGATGGCTTTGTCTTGCTAGGTCCAAAAACAGAGAAGTCCTGAACGAGTGCAGTTGCAAAGCTGATCGGCTCGATGTACTGCTGTTGGGTCAAGGCGACCAGCGTCGATATCGGTCCCAAATCCCAGAGTGTCACTGTTCCCACCATGGAGCCCTGGCTTGAGCTTGGGTCATCGGGATTAAAGTCCGGATTGGTAACAAATGTCCAGCCGGAGAAAGAGCGGAGCGTTAAGTTACCGCCTTGAATGGAGTACCAAGGCACGCCGCCCCCGGCTAGATAGCTCGTCTCCGATTGCACCTCCATGTTGGCCAGCGAATTCCCCATTGGCTGGAGGCCGTAGAGAGCAGCGTTGTTCAATCCGCACATGAAACATGGCCCACCGGCGGATGTTGGCGACCAGACCCCCGCAGGGCCTCCCGACATTCCGCCACCACCGTCATCACCGGGATCCAATCCGTTGGGATCAGTCATGCTAACCGGGTTGTTGTTGACGTAGGCATATCTGTCGAACCAGATAGGCCGTTCCCAGACCAGCCTCCCGCGCCGACTACGATCGTCCTCCCGCTCGCAGTTACTGCTTCGCCGAACAGGTAACCGGTTGCACCATCCGAGGCCGTGAGCACAGCGTTTTCCGTGGCGTTTTTCCAACCTCCCTTGGGCTCAAAATAAAGGTAAGCAGCTCCCGAATAATTGGCGGTAGCTTCGTAAGCTCCGGCCACCAGGGTCGCGCCATCGATCCAAACCGCCTGTCCGAGGCCCTTGCTTGTTGTTTGGTCTGAAGCGGTCAGCTTGGCGATTTCGTTCATGTTTTTCCAGCCGGTCGGTGGTTTGACGAAAATATACACCGCTTGCCCAGCATAATCGGTGCCGGATTGCGGTGCTCCCACCGCAATTGTATTTCCACTGACATACACGGAAGAGCCGAATTGAATGTTGTCCGGCGCACCAGCAGGCGTCAGTTGCGCGGTTTCAGTCATGCCTCTCCATCCAGTTTTCGGCTTGACAAACACATATGCCATGCCCTGATAGTCCCCATGGTTCGGATCGCCAATGACTACGGTGTCTCCGCTAATCGAGACTGAGTAGCCAAAGTAGCTTCTCGCGTGACCGTCCGATGGGCTTAATTTTACGATTCTTGCGTTACTCCACCCACCCTTCCTCGGTGTCAGGAGAAAAGCTCTAGGGGTACATCTGGCGTTCGACGCCGAAATCAGCGTATGACCGCTGATAGCAAGGTTGGTCCCGAGTGCAGCACACGTGCCATCCAGATGCATTTCAGTGATCTGCACCCAAGGGTCAATTACAATCGGGTAGTGAGCGTGGACTTCATCCACCTTTATGAGAAGCAATTGTCCCCGACGTTGCAGATTCGCGGAGAGCTGTTTTCCATCGGCGTCGGTCGCAGTCAGACCGTTGTAACCAAACTGCAGCTTCGTACCGCGAAGACGTAAGGTCGCGCTAGTCTTGTGCTTGTCTAGTGTCGCAACGACGCCGTCAGAAAATCGCAGGGCAACCGTTAGCGGTTCGTGACCATGTGGAGAAGGTGGCTCATTCACCGTGAACCCCTGCTCTAGCCCAAATGGTCCATTAACATACCACTCCCTAAGACTGCCGCGCCTGTACTCGATGCGATTCGCGTCTGCCCTGGGGGTTGCCGCATCTACCGGCCTGAGGGCCTCGCCACGCCCATAAGCGTACAGTGCAAGTCCCCACCGCGCGCCCCCAGATCTTATCGACGCTCCTACCGAACTGAAATCTGCCAGCAGATGGTGTCGCGGATTCTCGGCCTCCAAGCCTTGGCTACCAGCTCGGACATAATACGCAGAATTGTCTTGTCCGAGAGCCTGAGAGATGCTGAACTGAGCGGCCGGGGGCAGACTCACGCCATCACTTGAAACACCGGATGCATTGATGAAGGTTGAAAGCGCGAGCACAAACACAATGACGAAGAAGTTCCTGCTGGCCATTTTCCATTCCTCCGCCTCTTTTGGCGCTCGATTCACTCGGGTCCACAGCGTGTTTCTTTCCCGCTAAGAGATTCTACGCTTCGAGCGCAAGCATTTTCCGCGCCTGGTGTCTTAATAAAGACTTGCTAACCAGCAACAAAAGAAGAGCGCCATGATCGGCTTTGCACAGAAAGGCGGTCAGTAATGCCTGATTCTTGGGCAGAATTTAACTTTCTTGTGCAGTTAGTGAGTTTTCGCCTCAGTCGATTTGTTGGGCTTAGTTGTAGCTTTGCTTGGCTGCTTCCCATTGGGGCATATAGTGTTATTTTCTCCCCAATGTATGCCGTTTCCATCGATAGTAGCGGTCTCAATAGCCCCTCCCACCTTCTCGGGAGCAGCATCGATTTCCGTTTGTACGAACCCGATTGCCACTTTGCGCAAGTAGTCTATGTCAGTAGAGCGAAGGACCTCCGGGTGAAGCCCGATGAACTTATTAAGAGCCTCGCGTTCTCCCGTGAAAAAAGCTTGCGGATTACGGCAGCCGTCGCCGGGGCAATTAGGTTTCCAGTCATTTTGTCCAACGGCAATCTTGCCCTTAGACACCCCAAGGCCGTATTCCCGGTGAGAAATTGTTACTCTCCCGTGCTGGAAGCCTATAAGCAACACTTCCAAGAAGACACGGCCATTAGAGTAGGTGTCGAATGTCTGAGGAGACGTTCTCTGCAATTCCTTCGCCTCCGAGATAATAGCGTTGTTTATCGAACTGTCGAAGCGTTCTATCTTCGCTTGTTGAGTATCTTGTCTCCTTAGCGATTCCTCCAATAAAGTCGTTCATATCGTAAATGGTTTTGGCGGCACCTGTTCCGGCGTCGCGAGAAAATACGCGGAAGAGCCCGGATGTGCTCCAAGCGAAATTATTCACTACGCTAAGCTTGCACCCAGAAATGGGATTTGCGCCAGGGATTCCGCTGATTATCTCTCTGCTATCCGCAGCAATTACAACGGTGTTGTTACTAAGAATAGCAACGATGGACGTGCTGTAGCCGTCCGAAGGAAAAAGCAGGAAGATCAGTACCGCTGCCTGCGAATAAACGCGCCAGGGCGACACGTGACGCCAGATATATCGACACATTGGAGTAAGGTCACTGCTTCGTCAACTTAAACACCGTCCCACGCTGGTACTTTCCGCCTTCATTCGCCGCCCCATACAAATTTCCCGAGGCATCGATGGTCAGCGGCCCGAGAGGATAATAACCGTCGTTGAGGCCGGTGAATTGGTGCAGCACGACGGGCGGGTTCGTGGTCCCGAGGTTGACTTCGTAGGCCACTCCGAACTCCTTGTGCGGACCGCCCGCCATCTCGATCGTGCCGAAAGCATTTCCCAGTCCGTCGAAGGTTACGGGCGAGTTCGGATTCTGCAAGCCAATCTCAGACTCAGGGAAGTCATAGAGGTCGACTTCGCCGTCAGTTTCAGTCCACTGCCAGATTGAGCCGTAGCCCTGTCCGCCGTACTCGGTGATTCCGGTGACAGTCGAACCATCCGGGGAGACAGCTAGATCTACTGGCCCCGCGCCAGATGGGAAGGTGTAGAGAAGCTCCGCACTACCCGAAACAAGCTCTGCCAGTGCGGTGCTGCCGTCCTGAGTGTCTTCGAGGAAAAAAACGTCCCCCACAAGATCGACGGCGATGGGGCCACCCCCGGCCGCATAGATGATGGTGAAGACGCCTTGGCTGATTTCGAAGATCCCACCGCCGTATCCTCCATCCTCCGAGTTCGACACCCCGTAGAGATTGCCCGCACCGTCGAGCGCAATCCCTTCTGTCGGATTACGTCCGTCCAGCCCCCCGGTGAAGGAATGCACCACGCTGATCTCATCGTTGGCCACCTGAAAGACGGTTCCGTAGTTGTGATCGCCGCCGCCCTCCTGCGTGGTGCCGTAGTAGATTGAGGACCCGTTCAGTCCGGACTCGGAATCGTGGCCGTTTTTCCCGTTGAATTGCCGAACGGTTTCCTTGGTCCCTGACAATTTCCAGACAACGCCCAGGCCGGTCCTACCGCCGCCCTCTGTCGTGCCATAAGCATTTCCGCTGGGGTCCACTACGATTTGGCCTATCGGCTTGTTCCCGTCTGGGGCATCGTGGAATTGGTGGATAACGCTGAATTTATAGGTTTGGGCCGGGGCCGAAATTGCCAAGGCCAGGAACGCGATTGCAAGTTTTATCTTCATTTGTTCCCCCATCCAGATCCAGTAGCGCATAGCGGCGCTCATAACATCACCGGGACGCGAATCTACTCGCCGTGCCGCTAGGCGTCAATAGCACGAAGCGGCCAGTGAAGTCTCACCAGCCCACAGATATATTGTCACCGTGAACGGCATACGAGAACGAGTCAAAGCGCTGCGCCAAGAGATCGCCGAACTGCAGAAGTTCAATCTAGAGTATCTACAAACACACAAGCAGGACTACGTAGCAATGGATGCTCACGCGCGGCGGGAACAGCGGCTAAAGGAGATCATGGAGGAGCTAAAGTCTATGACGACTTGGAAGGAAGTCTGATGGAGAAGGCTGGCACCATGCAAGCGTTCCGAGGTTACGAAAGAGCCGCCCGAACAAAAATCCCGTCGTTGGCCCCCTTTAAGCGGCCCGGACGATGCTTATTGGCGCGCGTCTCCGCGTGTGGCAGGTTGGTCACGTTGATGGTCAGGGATTCAAACAGCCCGACGTTGTTGTCGATCAGCTCGGTCGCCGTGGTAGGCCAATCGTATTCGTTGGCAGAAACCGCCGTCGTGTTCGCTGCCGCAATCGCGGAGATTTGCTCCTTGGGTCAGGCCCACGCCATTCTGGTAGATGTAATTCACCCCATCTACGTTGAAGTGCATTGACGATAAGTAGTCGGGATCGCCGCCGCCGCAATCGAGCGGACATTTGGGCGGGGATCGCCTGGCAGATTAGTCGCAGGAAAATACCAGATTCACGTTGAACACTACATCGGGGTCATCTCCCCCGCCACTCAGCACCCGTAGTAGTCGGACGGGACCCTTCGACGGCACCGTGGCCTGGATCGGCCCATCACTCGGGAACCATGATGAAGTTCCGCCAAGTTCCATCGTTATGGTTCTAAACGCGAAGCTTCTTTCTGGATTCGGCAACTTATCTGCCCGCATGTGCGTATACCCGTAAGAACCCTTGGGCCTTCCGGCACTGCCATCCAGAACGGGTCCGTCAAAGAACAAGGCGAAGAAAGGTCGAGGTAGCTGGCTGTTCGTCGTAAACGTTATTACTGACCTGTAATTCTCTCCGGCCACAACGTCTGGATAGGTAGCACAAACCTTGACTGTCGGCGTCGGTAGCGGCGGAGCGCCAAAGTTATTTACGGTACCCGCAGTTATCCCCCCTTGTTGTCCAATCGAAAAAACGCTACCTGAGGGAATACTGCCCGGAGCGAACGTAACCCCGCCAACAGTGATGCTGTTGTTCTGCTTCGCTTGTTGTGATGGCCTTCTGCTCTTGTCTGCTACTTTCGTTGCTGTACCAGCAGGTCGATGAGCCTGGGTAGACGACTGGCTCCGGGTACTAGATTGCGATTGTGGCTCCGATGTCGTTTGCGGGGGTAAGAGCAGAGTATTCGGAGCCGCGCCAGAAACCGTGCTAGACGGCCTCCAGGAGCGGTAGTTACAGTATTCCCAAGCCGCGAGCAGACTGAGGCAGCCGACAAAGACCATCCACAACCATCGATGCGCCAATATCGCCCAACCACGGTCGCCCTGATTCCACCGGTAGCGAAGGCACATGTATGCGACAGCTACAAGAGCTAGGACCGGGCCCCAAATGGGACCGAACTCGCGAACTAGCCGAATTAGTTCTGGCGTCAACAGCGAACCTCCTGATGCTTCGCCCGCAGCGTTCTGCCAGAACCGATGTGCTTGATTTCGTACCAACCGTCGTCAGCGCCCGTGCCCGCTATTGCCGGATCTGGCGCGTGGTTGATAACTGTAACGGCCTCGCCGATGCTGAACTCGGTCGGGATGGCTTGCGCATTCACGAGGTCAAGCTTCACCAGATTGGTACCGTACGGCGAGCGCAAGTGAATTATGCTTTGGTTGAGAGATTCGATGCTAAACGATGATTTATTCATAGATATCATCATGGCGATTGTGCGGGAAGAATTGCAAGTCACGGATTCCTGATGCGGTTCGGTCGGCGGAAAAGTGACGGATCTAACCCCTGCTCGCACCACTTCGCACGACCCGATTCACGCCTGGATATGTCCGCGTGGCCAGAGTCGGATCACGATGTTGAAGAAGCATGCCAAGGCGGTAGCGCACTCTATCCACCAGAAGTCGTGCTCATGTCCATGCCATACGCGGAAAGCAAAATAAATCAGCCACAGGCTGCAGATCACGACACCAGGCCATCGTAATTTACTGGCCTGCATTCGGGTGAGGTACCGATTCCACATACACCCTCCTTTAGTTGCCGCATCCCTATCTGCCCAGAAAGAAGTAGGCAGGAATGACCAGACTGGCAACGGCGAAAATTACCATCTCCGCCCTAGACAACTTCTGCCGAACTGCCTGCACGACCACGTAGAGGCAGGCCGCGCCGTACACAACTGTGAACGCTTCGATGGCCGTTCTCAAGTCAGCACCCCATCATTACGTAATCTAACGTGAAAACCGCGCTGACGAAACCGAAAACCGCCGCAACGCCAACGGCTGGTGCCACGCCTCCGGCTGCGAGAAGCGCTGCCCCTGCTGCCGCCACGCCGAACCAGGCTGCGGTCTGTGCTGCCGTCGCGCATTCCGGTCCGCCGTCTGGATTGTAGTGGCCGGGCTGGTGTTCGGCGATGGTTTTTTCATAGCCGATCAGGATGTCGAAGATGCTATCCATGCCTCCGCTCCGCACCTGGTTCACGAAGTCGATTCTCTCTTGCTGGGTCGTCGTCTCCGCGAACAGCAAAAGGTCGGCCTCGGTTCCCTGGTAGCCGAGTTTAACCATCTGCGGATAGTATTCGCTGAAGTTCGGGTTGGCGGCCTCGAACACGGAAGCGTAGTCGAGCACCAAAGCCGTGAACTCGGCCATCATCCCGTTCTGATCCATCTGCGTTTTCGCCAGGCTCAGGTCGGTGGCGGCGTCGTTTACCTGGGTGCTGGTTATCGGCGTCCCGTGGAGCTGCTGGTTAGTGAGTCCTACGTGGAAGTTGACGGCCTGCGTGAAATACTGGCCGTTGACGCATCCGGTCGGCGGACAGCAAACCTCGCAACGGACTGGCTTATGAACAGCGGCCATAGCGTTGGTCGCACCGATTAGGCCGCAAAGCATAACCAGGACGATCACATGCGTAGTGAACCAGTGAAGTTTCATGTTGTGCTCCTTGCTGGTGGTAGCCAGGTCAGCAATAGTAGCCTTAGTAGCCTCCGGATTCAAGATATTATTACGGGGTGAAATCCAAGCGGGACATCCAGGTGGGGGTGAAGATGTCGGCAGAGGACTTCGCCGAGTTGAAGCGCGCTGCCGATCTCCTCTGGCCGGGTGCCATTCTGACCAACTCTTCGGTCATCCTGGGACTGGCGAAACTCAAAGCCAGCGACGTGTTGACGGCGAAGAAGCCCAAGCCTCGGGGTTAAGGATGGCGCAAAAAAGGCCGTCGTGTCCATTCAGAACATCAGCTTATATTTCGTGTCGTGCTTGTCCTCGCAAGCTCCGGTGCCGTGACCGCCGCTGGAGATGTACTCGCAGTTCAGGATCGTCCCTTTATCGCCGGTCATAATCACGGTGCCCTGGTTCTTGCCGGAGACCGCTACTGACGTTCCAGAGGCTGAATATACGCCGCTATAGATCGATCCCCAACCAACAGCGGCGTTAACCACTGTGACGTATTCGCCGGAGAGCTTTTCGCCACTAGGCAGGGTTCCAGCGATTGTGCCGGTCGCACGGTGGCGACTGCTGCATTTAAGGGATGTGATTGCGCCGGTATCTAGGTTGTAGAGTCGCGCGGTGCATCCGGCCCAAGCAGGCGCGGACAGTAGCGACGCTAGAAATAATAATGCAACGCGTATCCTCATCGGCGCGAATCTAGTCGCCGAGCGGCTAGGCGTCAATGGCACGAAGCGGCCAGGTGAGAGAGCAGCTAATCAGCGAATTGGTCCGCTTTGACGAGCACCATGTTCGCACTGGGGATAGTTTTTCCAAGGGAGAAGAATACCCGAGTCGGCGACGGGACCGTGGCATCGTCGTTATGGGCGAGGGTGTAAACGAACCAAGTCTTATGTGCTCTTTCAGATGAGGCGTAGTGGTACTCTATGCAGCCGATCAGCATAGGCGCTACGCTTTTCCCGAACTTCGCTCCACCATCGACGGTGCTGTTGATTTCGGCTGGCCACAAGATTGGGCTGGACATAAATTCAGACCACTCGCCGGGGAAAATGGCATTACTCCAAACGACAGGATCGCTCTTCACCTTCTCAAATCGGGCCGACACTTCATCGCACAACTCTCTAGCTTTCCGCCGAGGAGCATCAATGAAATCGGCTCCTTGAATGGCGATCAATTTAGTTTGCGGGAATATAGCTGTTGCGACCGAATGTCCGAGATTTTCAGCTCTGATTGTCACGGCCCAAGAGAATGCACCGTTGTTAGCCATAAAATCGGAACTCGACCTGACAGTGTCTTTAATCCACGGTCGGTCGGCCATTTCTAATTGGCGATGCAGCGTGCTGGACTGCTTAGCCATCTCGCCAAGTTGACCATTCATGGTGTTCAGTTGCCTCCAGTAGATGATAGCGACCGACGCGCCGACCAGAATCGCGGCAAGTTCCATTGCGTACTTCCACCATGGCGTTTGATCTGGACGGCAGTGCTCTCGGTGGGACTGTCCTACTGGGGATGGTTCTCTTGTGGACTGTGCCTCTGGATGTACAGTCTTAGGCGCTAGTTCATCCATGGAGTCCACCTAGATCAAGGAAGGCGAATATTGCGAGAGCGAAGATCACGACGAGCGTCGCTGAGCATTTCAGCATAGGTTAGGTAGCGCGATCCGAGCACGGGCCTGGAGCGGCGCGGTTCCAGACATCGTCGTCCATTTCCCTGAGGTGAGACTTCGACAAACGGTGTCTCTCGCTGGTCAGCTCGTGTACTCGGTGAACATTCTCCCACTCGCGATCCGTCATCGCGCGAAAAGTCTGTCCACACTCACACGACCTCGGGACGGCTCCGATCGGAACTCGTGTTCTGAGCATCATGCCTCCGGCTGTAATCACGACAGCGTAGCACGATTCCTACAGCGAAGACAAGGCGAAACTCGTGATATGCTGTGTCGGTGGACGAAGGGCGCAAGCGGGTTCTGTTGATCGCAGCAAGTATCCTCGCAGCTAGGAAGCTGGCGATGTACGAAGGCGGCACGCGGGTGCCAGCAACTGTCAGCGCTATCGCGGATGGCATTCGATGGGCGGAACAGATTATGGCTGAGATTGATCGGCGATGGCCGGTGAGGGAATGAATTGCTGGAAGAGGGAAGATTATTAGACCTGCTCTGATTTTCGATACCAGTGCCCTAAATGCCCTTGCAGACGATGGTGATTCGGCGTCCCTGACTGCAGGTCTAAGAGCGGGATGCGTCGTTCACGTGACCGCGCTCAACATTACCGAGATCCTAGCCAACACATCCGCAGACCGAAGAAGTCAGCTTTTCGATCTGTGCAAGTTGTTCGTCATCGACGGCAGATGCCTTGCGCCCCATCACTGGATTATTGAGCGGCTGGTGACTATGCACTGGAAGGGTGGGTCATTTGATTGGAGGGCGGTTAACGTAGGATTCCGAGGCGGTGAGATCGAGATCGCCCGGCAACAGATTATCAGCGATCAACTTGCAAGGGACGAGCGAGAGCATCTCCGGAAGCACGAGAAGGACTTATTCGATTATCTCGATAAACGCCGGGACACGTTCCAGGAAGTGTTCGACAAAGGGACCAGGCAACCAAGTAACTATGCTGACTTCATCTCTGTGTTGCAGGGGCCGGGAGGTGCTTTTTGGACTTTTGGAGCCGGAATGTACCAGCGGGTAACGGGCGTCGTGCTGGATGAAAAATCGATTCGTAAGTTCGTAGACGCATGTCCACCATTGGGCGCTGCATTGCTTGGTGTGTTCGTTGCCTACTACGAGCGCTGCATTCGCGACTTGAAGACCGGGCCATCGTTCCGAGCAGGTCGCTACGATTTGTTCATGTCCGTGTATCTGCCCTATTGCGACCAGTTCATTACGGATGATGATAAACAGCGGAGAAGCCTACAAGAAGTAACGTCGGTGGGCGGTTTCTCGACCGAGGTACGGGCGTACAAAGAGTGGCGACGCGGCTTCACGTTGATGATATAAAGGTGTCTTAACTACGCTGGCATTGCCTAAGCCCAGGTGGCCTCAACCTTGTTCTCTCACCGCCTGACCGCGATTAGGCTTCAGGCGCAGGATTTGGGCCTGTACGTCGTCCGCTTCAAGGTCAAAATTTTGTACAAGCCGTGTACAAGAAATCCCGCACTCGGTGGCTTCGGTGGGTTCCGTGGTCTCGGTAACTTATTGACAACACGTACTCGCGTTTGTTTGCAATACGCAGCCCGATGATCTTCATCTATAGCCAGAAGTCTCTATGCCCGCTATGTCGGATCCTAATAAAACCCGCTCCCAGAGCCGGGTTTCGGGTTATGATGCTTTCGTAAAGTCTGTGGAGGATCCAATGCGTTCACTGAAAACTTTGTCCATAATTTTGTTGTTGTCTGGATTGGCTGCTGCTCAAGCGACCGTAATCGGGGGCACGGCCAGTAACTGGGTTCCTGCTTACGGCGTATATGCGGCACCATTCGTGCCTCTGGTTACAACTCCGTCTGTGACTTTCGCAACTGTCTCGCCTTCGGCGGCGGGAGCCAGCAATGCCACCTTTGGAAACGTGGCCGGCGCCACCAACGCGACACTCTCGTTTGTGTCACAACCTCCGGCGGGGGCGTATACCCAGGCGATCTGGTCCCCTCCATATACCCAGCCGAGCGGGTTCGGTCCATCCGCAGCTGCGGAGACGGCAACCGAGGCTGTGCCTGAGAGCAGACCCGGACGGAGAGCGCATGCATTTGACGTCGGCGTCGCGTCATGGCAGAGCAGCGGGAGTGCGACTCACTTGATGGCGAGCTCGACCGGCGCAACCAAAGCAGCGCGGACTTATACCAACCAGGATGTGGACCAGGTCAATCAGAAAAACGGGACCGTGAAGTACGACGGAAAAACCGAACATATCTGAAGATTGGCGTTCATAACGTCTGAGGTTGGTTTGATTGTGGGGCGGCGCGGCTTCAGCCGTGCCGCTCGCACCTGTGAATGTGCCGCTTTCGGTAGCTAGCTCGCGCCTTGGCTCATCTTTGCGATAAGGCTTCCAAGGCTGCAAAGAATCCTGGGCATGAGATCACGGCCGCGTCCGCCCGGTGAATCGTGGTTTCGCCCTCGGCCCGCAATGCGGCCACCGCAAATGCCATTGCGATCCGGTGATCGCCAAAAGAATCTATTTCCGCTCCATGCAAAGTCTGTCCGCCCGGAATCTTCAGTCCATCTTCGCGCTCCTCGAACTGCCCTCCCATGGCTCTTAGATTCGTCGCAATCGCGGCAATCCGGTCTGACTCTTTCACACGCAGCTCCTTGGCATCGCGAACTTCAATCCCATTCGTGGTGTAAGGCGCTACCGCGGCCAATACCGGAATCTCATCGATCAATGCTGCGGTATCTGCGCCCGCAACCGTCGCTCCGCGCAGGTCGCGTCCGTCAACTTCCACGCTCCCCACCAGCTCTCCGTGTTTGTCTTCCAATTCCGCAACTGAAATGCCGACGCCCATCAATATCAAAATGTCGAGCAATCGGGCGCGGATAGGATTCATCAGCAAACCGCTGATCAACAGCCTGGATCCGGGAAACAATGCGGCAGCGCAAAGAAAAAAAGCCGCGCTTGAAAGATCGCCGGGAATCTCCGCCTCGATCGCATGAAGCTTCTGTCCGCCTGCAATCCTTGCCTGGTTGCCGTGCTGGTTTACTTCCACACCGAATGCTCGCAGCGCCAACTCCCCGTGATCTCGAGTGCGAACCGGTTCTGCCACGCGAGTTTCGCCTTTTGCAAACAATCCCGCGAACAGCAACGCGGACTTCACCTGCGCACTGGCCACGGGCATGTTGTAGTCAATCGCCTGCAAATGTCTGCCAGTAACACGCAACGGAGGACGGCCTCCCTCGGCGGCTGCGATTTTGGCGCCCATTAATTCAAGGGGAGCAATGATTCGCGCCATGGGACGCCGCGACAGCGATTCATCGCCCATGAGCTCGCTGGTAAATGCCTGACCGGCCAGAATGCCGCTCAACATGCGCATGGTCGATCCCGAATTGCCGCAGTCCAGCGCCATCTTCGGTGGTTGCAGCATGGGTCCGCGTCCGTGAATCAGGACGGCGTTTTCCTCGCGCTGCAACTCCACTCCCAAAGCGGCGAGACAGCCCAAGGTGCTGGCACAATCGGCCCCGGTAGAGAAATTCTCCAGGCGCGTGGTTCCTTCCGCAATGGCACCGAGCATGGCGTAGCGGTGAGAGATGGATTTATCCCCCGGCAAGCGCAACGCTCCCGCTATGTTTCGCGCGGGGCGAATCACAACTGTGGAATCTGTTGTCTCAGTGGACATCCGTCAGTCAATAGTAATGGAAACGAGAAATGTGAGTCTCAGCTGGAAGATCGAAGCACGGTCGAAAAACGTTGCCGACCGTCGTTCTAAACCATCGCCTTGGCTTCGGCAGTAGCCTCTTTCAGAATTTCGGCTGGTACTTCCTTGATGGTCACATGAAATTCGAACATCGGCGTCTCACTACCGCGGCCCCAGCGGGCCACTTCCCAGTGAGCGCGTAAGAACTTTACGTTTGCCTGCCCCGTCAAATCCAGCAGCAGGGGATGCTGCGCCTGATAAAACTTCTGGGGAAAGTTTGTCAGCGGCTTTGGACCCCAGGTGGTGCCGTCAGCCGACCCGAGGATGCTCACGTCCAACGATTCCTGCTCGACGATGCCGGTGATGTTCAGGCTCAGAAGAAAAACGCGGTTCGCCGCGCTACCGACATCCACCGCCGGACCATCGCCCTTGGCGTTGACCGCTGTTTTATCAGGAACCAGGAAGCTATCAATCATGACGCGAGAATTGTAACAAAAGGAACTTCCCTGCGTTTGCTAGGCTGCATTCAGCCCATCAAGAAACTGGCGCAGCAGTTTACCTACCTCCTCGGGCTGCTCCCAGGGGGAATAGTGCCCCGCCTTTGCGATCACCTTGATCTGGCTGCCGGATATGTTTTGCCGCATTAACTCCGCCTCGCCAACGCCGGTAAGAATGTCTTCGTCTCCCGTCACAAGCATGGTCGGCACGTTGATTGTCTTCAGCGTCTCTACCGAATCTTGACGCTCGGCCATACCTCGCTGCACCATGGCCACATCCTCAGGCGACATTGTCCGCATCATTCGCAGCGCGCCTTCAACCAGGTCCGGACGTGTATCGCGTGTCGTTTTTCCCATCAGCTTCGGGATCATGCTTCCGAAAAACAGCTCGGTGCCACGCTCCAACACGAAGGTCGCGGCCTGAAGCCGTACCGCCCGTGCTTCGGGAGTATCCGCTTGGGCCTTGGTGTTGCACAGAACGAGTGCGTCTACCCGCGCACGATATTTGCGCCAGAACTCGAATAACACATAGCCCCCGATCGAGACTCCCACGAACGCGGCGCGTCGCACTTCTTCGTGATCCAGGACGCGAGCAATGTCGGCAGCATGCTTTTCCATCGTCGCCGGACCGTCGCCAACGCCGGACTCCCCGTGCCCCCGCAGATCAGGAAGAATGACGCGGTAGCGCGTGATCAGCGCCTGAGCCGCGGGCCTCCAAAGATTATGATTGGCAGGAAAAGGATGGAGTAAGACGACCGGTGGGCCGCTGCCTAAGACTTCGTAGAATATGTCCGCATCGCCGCTGGTAATTTGGGGCATGCCAGATTTAATCACAATCGCTAAGGATTGATCGCTGGCTGCGCCCCAACCGGAGCGGGCAACCGCAACGGCTCTTCCGGCATGACAATCCATGCAATCACATAGGCCAGCAGACCGGTGCCTCCCACCAGAACAACGAATAACCAAACCAAGCGTACCAGGGTCACGTCGAGGTCAAAGTACTCGGCGAATCCGGCGCACACGCCGGCAATCTTCCGGTCGGCACGCGGACGCACGAGCCGCTTTCGCGCCGTCACCGCGCCCACTCGGATGCCACAGTAGGCGCAGACATTCGCATCGTCCTGAATGACCTTCCCGCAATAATTGCAATACATGGTCTGCCTCCTCGTCGCCTATTATTTGAATACGCTGCGACGCCCGCTATGGTTCCAATTCTACTCTCCTCGATAAGCTTCTTTCAGGTATCGGCTGGCGCTTTCCGCCTGAGGCGTCGACGCATCCAAGGCCACGACTATCTGGTATTTTTTCACCGCCAGATCGCGCTTGCCCACGAGGTCATACATCTCCCCGGCAGCCAGATCGGCCTTCTGCAGTACCTCAGGATCGGGCTGCGGAACTTCAGTCACCTGTTCATACGCCGCGACTGCACTTGTGTAATCTTTCTCGCTGCGAAGTAAGTCACCCAAGCTGAGTGCCGCGATTTCATAATGCAGGCCGCCGTAAAAACCCTCTCTCCCAGCCTGCCAAACCCTTCGGTAGACCGCAGCTGCCGCCTGATCGTTCCCTTCTGCCCGAAGCAAATTTCCTTCCTCGAGCGCCATTAGCACATCGCGCGGATAACTCTGAATCAGGCCACGGGCAATGGGCAAAGCTTCTGGATAACGATGTTCCCGCCGCAAGAACAGGACCAGCAGAATCTTTGCGTCGGTGCTGGTGTCACCTGTTCCATCGGCACAGTCGCGAAGATCTTGCAATCCCAACTCCTTGTTTCCGCCAATTCCAAACATTGTCGCTCCCGCGCGCAGCGCCAGTGGAAGACTGCCCATCACATAATTGTGGGAGCCGACAATCAGCTTCGCCGGAGTGTCCGCGGGAGCAAGCTCAAGCACGCGCTCATGATCGCGACGCGCGCCTACTGCGTTTCGCAAAGCTGAAAACCAGGCGTGTTCCACCATTGCGGTATAGGCTGCGAACTGGGCGCGAGTCACTCCACGGGCGTAGAGCGCGTCCACGTCCTTGGCATTGGCATCCAAGCTGTTTTCCTCGAGCTGTGTGGCTCTTTGAACCAGATCTTTGATTTGCTGCTTTGCCTTGGGGTCTGCTGGGCGATGTGCTGCCCGAATAAAAGTGTCATTTGCGTACTCCCCAGTGTTGAGAGCGCCCATTAGATAAAGTTCTCGGAACAGGACCGCAGTCAGCAAATGATTCACTGCAAAGGGATCGTCCGGATGCCGTTGCAGTACCTGATCAAATTCCTGGACTGCGCGGTCGTAATCAAGATTGTAAAAGTGGTCGAAGGCCGATCGGTTGAGCGCGTCGCTGGGACGAAATGACGGGCCGTCCCCGGGGTGAGTTGCCTGGGGATTTGTCTGGGCAGCAGTTGCATGGGTCAGTACCAGCGCCAAGGAGAGAAGCAGATAGGGCAGCGTGCGGCGAAACAAATGGCAATCCTTTACTTTGGTCTGGTGTCTTGAGTTTATCTGATGCGGGTACGTTTGGAGCGCTAGAACCAAAAGCATTACTTTGCCAAGACATTTGTCTGTTAGAAATGCTCCGGAGCGCCGGATAATTCCCAAAAGTGGTTATCTTTTCCCGAAACGGGGTAATTCTTGCCCAGCCGTTAGGGCGGGCAGGGACCGGAAGTTTCTAAAGCTGCTGCAAGGCAAGAACTTAGCCGAGGACTGGCTTTGGCTACTGGCTTGCCATTGAGCGCTTGGGGAAATCCACATGTCTGAAGTTGTTGATAACGCACCGCAGGAGTTCTGGCGTCCTCCGGTTGCCCCAGCCGAGTCCGCCATTCCGGCCATGGTCGAGGTTTGCGACCGCTGCGAGACCGAATTCATGATTGGTGCACGATATTGCCATGGCTGCGGGGCTGAGCGCCAAACCAAGGCCGCCCCCAACGGCGCCCACACTTGGGCGCACGCTGTCCGGTTGCTTCGCGTCCTGGAGTTCCAGAATGTGAAGGAATGGCTGGGCCTTTCGATGGCCTCGCTTATTGCCTTCTTTGCCGGACTGGGTTGCCTGCTGGCGGCCATCGCGGTTGGCGCTATTTACTCGGTTCAGACCCTGGCCGACTTTCAAGCCATTCAGTCGTGGCGGGTACAGTGGCTGCTGGCGGCACTGGCGGCTTTCGTCGCGGGAATACTGCTGAAGCAAGCTGGCTCAGTTAGGAAGTAGATCCACGAGGACACCTCGAAATCCCTCCCCGAACTACCTTCTCGTCAACTAGCAGTTCCGCACATCGAGCTGTGAGCGATACCTGCCCTCACGCTGCGCTCGGCCCACCAAGCCTGGGGCGTCCGGGCTATGCGCGAATCGCCAGGGTTTGAAGATTAACGGACTGCACACCGGCGGGTACGCCCGCGCCTACACAAAAATAAAGGCCCGATTGCTCGGGCCTTTGTCTCGTGCAAAGAGCCTAGCGGCTTAACGGGGTGGCGCTGGCGCGCTGGGCTACTACGTGCCGGGCATTTTCTGCCAATTGCTTGGCTTGCGGCAGCAAATCCAGGCCTTTGAGCACTTCGGGATCAGCTTCGGCCCTGACTTTCAAACCTTCCTCCTGGCCAAAAGCGTTCACGAAGATTTCGCTCTTGATGCTGGAACGAACCCAATCGTTATTCTGCAGCAGTTCGGCTTCGGTGAACGGAATCTTTTCTGCGTCTAGGAACTTGCGGAAGTCTTGCATGGTGGCATCGTCGACCTCGAAGCTTTTGGTCGGATGGTGATTGACCATGTAGTGCTTCGCGTAGTTGAAGAACGCGTAGTGCTGCAGCAGCGAATCCTGGAACGGCGTGCTCTTGATGGGGTCGAGCTTGACGTCAGGAGTGATGCCGCCTCCGCCGTAGACGGTGCGTCCGCTGTCCGTGAGTTTGACCTCGCGGCTGGCGGTTGCGTTCTTGCTGTCGTCAGGGCGTTCGAAATAATAGTCGTAGAGCGAGACGTTGGAATAGTCGCGCTGAATCAGGCGTCCGCTGGGGGTGTAATAGTGAGCCGTGGTGAGAGCGAGTCCGGTATTTTCGGATAGCGGATACACGGTCTGCACCAGACCTTTGCCGAAAGTGGTTTCGCCGACGATCAGGCCACGGTCGTGATCCTGAATGGCTCCAGCGACGATTTCAGCCGCGGAAGCCGTGCCCCGGTTCACCAGAACAACCAGAGGATATTCTTTGCCGCCGTCACCGTGAGTCGCGGTGTAACGCTTCTCGGGCGAGTTGCGTCCGTGATGAGAAACAATCAGCTGCCCTTTGCGCAGGAACTTATCGGCTACGCCAACGCCTTCGCTAAGCAGACCGCCGGGGTTCTGGCGCAGGTCGAGAATCAGACCCTTCAAATCGCCCATCTGGTCGAGCGCGTCGGAGACTTCTTTTTCCGTGGTCTCGTTAAATCCAGTAATGTGCAAATAGCCGATGCCAGGCCGGATCAGGAAGTGCAGATCGACGCTGTAACGCGGGATTTCGTCGCGAACCACGGCGAACTCGATGGGCTTGTCCGTGCCTTCGCGCACGATCGTGATATGGACGGTGGTTCCTTTGGGCCCTTTAAGCAGATCGGCTACGTCACTGGTGCTCATGTTATCGGTCGGCTTTCCGTCGACCGCAACAATAATGTCTCCAGGACGAATGCCGGCGCGGTACGCAGGCGTGCCCGCAAACGGAGCAATGACGATGACCTTATTATTGCGCGGACCGACAGTCATGCCGACGCCGTAGTACTTGCCGCGCTGATCTTCGCGTAGAAGAGCGTAAGACTTCGGATCAAAGAAATTCGAGTGCGGATCCAGCACGTGCAACATGCCGGGAATGGCGCCGTTGTAAATCGCCTTGTCAGCATTCACCGGTTCGGCATAATTTTGCTCGACTAGGCTGTAAACGTCGGCGAACTGACGCAGGCTGTCACGAACATCGGAGTCGCCGCCGGGGGCTGCCGCCGGGTTGATCTTCTGGCCGAAGACCATGCCGAGGAATCCGCAGGTGACAAGAACGAAGACTGCAAGATAGAGTGTGCGACGAGAACTACGGGCCATGCTTTTAGTTTCCTTCGGTTCGGGCGTCGACAAGGCCCGGCCACCGCATCTGAGCGAAGTATAGCACGTCCCGAAACAGGTCCCTGCTGACCTTAAGTAACCACCTGGATGAGGGGAAGCCCGACACGCTCACTCTATGTAAGATGCGAGCCGGAGCCCGGAGGTGCTGAACTTTATCGCGATATTTCGGTGGGATGGACCGCGGATGTCAAGTGATTGTCAAATAACGGGCGATGCGTTGCCGCCATTGCGCGGCTGGCAGTATGATGAATCGCATGGGATTCTCGGAGACGATCTTCCTGTTTTTCCTGGCTTTGGTCATTTTTGGGCCAAAGAAGCTGCCGGAGATCGCTCGTCAAGTGGGCAAAGCTCTCAACGAGTTCCGCCGAGCGTCGAACGAGTTCAAAGCCCAGATTGAGTCGGAGATTTCGCAGTTGGAAATGGAAAACCGGCAGCAGATTCTGCCTCCATCCACGCCCCCGAAGGGAGCGGTAGCCACCGCGCCTTTGACGCTCGAACCCGCCATTAGTCCACAATTACCGAGCTCCCAACTATCGGTGGAACCCAGCCCCGAAACTGGACCTTCTGAACACACCGCGATGGTGAAGGCTCCCAATGCCTGATTTGGTTGCCGAAGTGCCTTCCGCAAAGCCTGCACAGGATCCCATGCCTGCGATGAGCTTCCTCGATCACCTCGAGGAACTGCGGCGGCGGATCGTTTACTCGATTATCGCGATTGCGGTGGGGTTTTTTGCCTGTTGGGGATATGCCGAGAAGATCGTCGGCTGGATGCAGAAGCCGATCATGCAGGCGCTGCAAAAAAACGGCATGCCGCAGACGCTGGTGTATTTGAACCCTACCGATCCCTTCAACCTTTACTTGAAGGTTGCAATGTTGGCCGGTTTGTTTGTGGCGTGTCCGGTCGTGCTTTATCAGGTCTGGATGTTCATTTCTCCCGGGCTCTACCGGAACGAGAAGCGCTACGTCACGCCTTTCATGTTTTCGACTGTCGGTTTGTTCCTGGCGGGCGGCGCATTTGGCTACAAGGTGGTTTACCCGGCGGCGCTGGAGTTCCTGATTGGCTACGGCAAGCAGTTCCAGCCGATGATTACGATTCACGAATATACCGATCTATTCCTGACTGTGATTCTGGGATTGGGCGTGGTCTTCGAGTTGCCGATTCTGGTTTTCTTTCTGGCCCTGATGGGAGTGGTGAGCGCGGGTTGGATGTGGCGCAACGTGCGGTATTCGATTCTCGTGATCTTCATTATCGCGGCCATTATTACTCCTACCGCGGACATCCTTAACATGTGCATCTTCGCCGCGCCCATGGTCGCGCTGTATCTGGCGAGCATCGGAATTGCTTATCTGGTGCATCCAAAACAGCGGAAGGCGCGGGCGGAGAAGAAATCTCAATGATATCGACCGTTCGACAAAAGCGAGACAGGAGTCTTCGTCTGTCCATTGCCGTGGCGTTCTGCTTGTCTTTAGCTATGGCCTTGTCTGCGTGCGCTCGGGAGAAAGAGGCCGCGGCTGCTCCGAAGGAAACGGCGACGTCCGCGCTGGCGCCAGTTGCAGCGGACGCTTCCACGCCTACCTCTGATTTAGGTCCTCCACCCACTTTCAACTCTGATCGCGCCATGCAGTATGTGAAGGAAATCGTGGCCTTTGGCCCGCGTCCTGTCGGCAGCGCGAACCACAAGAAAGTGGAAGACTACATTCACGCCCACTTGAAAGGCGATGTGGTTGAAGACGACGCCTTCACCATCGACACGACCGAAGGAAAGTTTCCCGTCCGCAACATTATTGCGAAGTATCCGGGCACGCGCGATGGCATCATCGTGATCGCCAGTCATTACGACACCAATTACCCTTTTCGCAATACCGCTTTTGTCGGGGCGAATGACGGAGCTTCTTCGAGCGCCCTGCTGCTTGAAATTGCGAATCAACTGCGCGGCAAGAAACTGGACGGTTACAGCGTGTGGCTGCTGTGGGATGACGCGGAAGAAGCCATAAAATTTCCGTGGACCGACGACAACAGCGTTTACGGGGTTCGTCACTTGGCGCAGAAATGGCAGGATGACGGCACTCTCAAGAACATCAAAGCATTCCTGCTGGAAGACATGATCGGGGACGCCGATCTCAATATTGAGCGCGATGAAAATTCAACTCCATGGCTTGAGAATTTGATTTATCAGGCAGCAACGCGCCTGGGCTATCAATCTCACTTCTTTGCCCGAACCATCCCCATGGAAGACGACCACAAACCTTTTATGCAGCGCCACGTTCCCAGCGCTGACCTGATCGACTTCGATTACGGCTACAACAATGTTTTCTGGCACACCACGCAAGATACGGTCGACAAGTTAAGCCCCAAGAGCCTGGAAATCGTAGGCACGGTCACCCTCGAAACGGTGCAGATGCTGGACAAGAAGTAGCCAGCGTCAAGCCTGAATAAGACTCAAAGGCCTCCGTGGAATCGTCCGAAGGCGTGGGCGAGCATCAGCGACTGAAGCAGAATGCCGGCTCCGAGGATGAGCACGTGCTGTGTCTTGCGCAGATTGAATTCGCCAACACGACAGATCAGCAGGTAGGCGACGGCAAGGTTGAAGAAACCCCATAGCACATTGACCATCGCGGAGGACAAGCCTTGGCCGGGCGGTGAGGCGAACGGGCTCTGGAAGGCATGGCCCGAGATTCCGTTTCCGAGATGCGGAAGGCTATTGGCGAGAAACAAGCCTCCGAAAAAGTAAGCCAAGTAGTGGTACCAGCGCATGTTTTCTCCCTTCCCGCTGAAAAACCAATGTTAGCAGGTCTCACTCCCGGCATTTCTTTTGCGCTTTCGCTTTTTCGTGATTTGATTTCTAATGCCATCCTTATGCGAATCGTGAAACTCCGTTTGCTCCTACTCATGTTCCTCGCTGCACTGGCCTCCGCGCAGAATCCCGCCGACCAGGTGATCGCGGAAGCCTTGAAGCCCTCGCCGCTCGAATCCAACTTGCAGCGTCTCACCGATCAAATCGGAGGCCGGGTACCGGGCACGCTGGCTATGCGCCAAGCCGTCGATTGGGGTGTCGCAGCCTTCAAAGCTGCGGGCGCAGATAATGTCCACACGGAAAACTTCACTATTCCGGCTTCCTGGGGCGAGGGCTTCACCAGAATGAGTGTCTCCGCGCCAGAAAAATTTGACGTACGGGTGGTTTCGATGGCGTGGGCGCCCGCTTTGGCAGCTCATCAGGATGTGCCCATCGTTGATGTGGGCGAGGGCAAGCCCGAAGATTTTGTCAAAGCCGGCAACGTTACCGGAGCCCTGCTGCTGGTGCACTCCAACGAAATGTCCACCTGGGACGATCTGTTCGCCGAGTATCTCCGGGCTCCGGGCATTATTCTTCGTGCCGTGCAGGCCAACGCCTTGGCCATCGCGGTTCAATCCACGCGTCCGCATGATCTCCTCTATCGTCACACCGACTCGTTGCAGGGCGAAATCGCCCCCATTCCGATGGTGCTCGTGGCAAGAGAAGACGCCGGCCGCATCGCACGGCTGCTGGCTTCAGGGCAAAAGGTCCGCGCCGACCTTGCGATACCCAACCGTGTTGGCGGACCGATCACAGCAACGAACGTAATCGGCGAGATACGAGGCAACGAAAAGCCGAATGAGTTCGTGATTCTGGGAGCGCACCTCGATTCGTGGGAACTGGGCACGGGAGCGCTCGACAACGGGTGCAACGCCGCACTCGTCATTGACGCGCTGCGTGCGATCAAAACAGCGGGTCTGAGGCCTCGGCGCAGTATTCGCTTCATCTTGTTTTCTGGGGAAGAGGAAGGTTTGCTCGGATCGCATGCCTACGCCATCGCGCATCGCGCTGAACTCGACAAAGCCGCAGCGGTAATTGTCTTCGACTCTGGAACCGGGAAGGTCACTGGATTTTCCGTCGGCGGCCGCAAGGATGTGGTCGATGCCGCCAACAATCTGGTTTCACCTCTAAAACAATTCGACGCGGCCACGCTGAAAACCACCGCCGAATGGGGCACGGACCATTTCGATTTCATGCTGGAAGGCGTGCCCACGTTCGTGGCAGAACAAGAAGAAGCGAATTACCTGATCAACTATCACGCCATGTCCGACACCTTCGACAAAGTTGATTTGCTGCAACTGAAGAAGCATGTCGCCGAAGCGGCTGCTTTTACATTCGGCCTTGCTAACGCCTCCGAACGGGTTGGCCCCCGCCTGCATCACGCGCAAATCGAGGAGACCATGCACGAGACTCACCTCGACGAACTGATGAAGACCTTCGGTATGTGGCAATCGTGGCAAGACGGAAAATGGGGAAGGCCAGACTGAAGTCTCCTTATATCGGTTGCAAACGATCCAGATGGGTACAGCCGCCCTCGGCTGTCCAGCGGAGCCGGTCTCCGCAGGTCTGAGACACGACTCGGCTTCTGAGGCTTAATTGAACCAGCTACTGTTCTGGATTCTCTTCAACCTTTTCGTGCTGGGCATGCTGGCGCTCGATCTCGGCTTGCTGCGGCGGTCCGGCGATACTGTGACGTTTCGTGGGGCGCTGACTTGGACCTTGACCTGGATCGCATTGGCCGGCGCATTCGCGGTGCTGGTTTATTTCCACTATGGCCACGCGACCGCGGTGGAGTTTGTTACGGGTTACGTAATCGAACTGTCGCTTAGCGTCGATAATCTGTTCATTTTTATTCTGGTTTTCCGTTTCTTTAAGGTCGCCCCCGAGCACCAGCACAAAGTATTGTTCTGGGGAATCGTTGGCGCGCTGGTGATGCGCGCCGTCTTCATCGTGGTGGGCATCGGCCTGATTCGACGATTTCATTGGATCACGTATATCTTCGGCGCGCTGCTCGTCTACAGTGGAATCAAGCTTTTTCGCCAGCACGACGCGGGAATCGAACCGCAAAACAATCCCGTGCTGCGTTTGTTTCGCCGTTGGGTGCCCACGACAGAGGGCTACGAGGGAGATAGGTTCCTGGTGCGGCGCGGGCGTTTTTATGCGACGCCGCTGCTGGCAGTGCTGGTATTGGTTGAGGCCACGGATCTGATCTTAGCCACCGATTCGATCCCCGCAGTACTGGCGATAACGATCAAACCATTTATTGTTTACACTTCCAACGTGTTTGCGGTTCTGGGTTTGCGCTCGATGTATTTCCTGCTCGCGGGCATGATGGAACTCTTTCACTACCTGCACTATGGACTGGCTGCGATTTTGATCTTCGTCGGGGCCAAGATGCTGGTTGCGAACTACTATCCCATTCCTACTCTGGCCGCGCTGGGAGTTGTTGCGGGTGTTCTGCTGATTTCAGTGTTGGCATCGCTGGTTAACCCGCAAAGTCAAACGCAAGGACCGGCTTAAGCGAATCGGATGGAATCACCTTTGACGATGGAATGTTTGAGGAACTTGGCATCGTCGTGGGCGGGAAAGTCGGTGCGATAGTGAGCCCCGCGGCTTTCTTCCCGAGCCAGCGCGGAACGGGCAACGAGTAAGCCCAGAGCATGAAGGTTTTGCGCCTCGTGCGCGCGCCGAGTTTGGGGGTGGGCCACTCTTGAAGCGATGCGATTCAGTTGCTCGATGGCAGCTTTCAATCCAGTTCCGGTTCGCACAATGCCCGCGTCCCGCCACATCAAATCCTGGATTTCGCGGATAACTTCTTCCGTCGCCATATCGACTGGTCCGTTAGACACGGCCCGGTGGAGTTTGGCGGCAGTAACCCCCTGCTGGCGCAGTTCATCGACCATGGTTTTGCCCGCCCGTGCGCCGAAAACTAAGCCCTCGAGCAGCGAGTTGCTGGCCAGACGATTGGCGCCATGCACGCCGGTTGCGGCTGCTTCCCCGGCGGCGTAGAGCCCGGGTAAAGTGCACCGCCCCACCAAGTCGGTACGCACGCCGCCCATGGCATAATGCGCGGCCGGACGGATCGGAATCATGTCGGCCGTGATATCGATGTTGAATTCCATGCAGGTCGCGTAGATGCGTGGGAACCGCTTCTTTACGTGATCGGGGTCGAGGTGAGTGAGATCGAGGTAGACGAATGGGTCCTTGACCCGGCTGACCTCGAGTTCATGAAGAATGGCTCGGGCAACCACATCGCGCGGGGCCAACTCGCCCATGGGATGGTACTTGTGCATGAAGCGGTCCAACTCAATGTTGCGCAAGTAAGCGCCCTCGCCACGAAGCGCCTCCGAAAGCAAAAAGCGTGGGGCATTCTTTAGGTACAGCGCGGTCGGATGGAATTGGATAAATTCCATGTCGCTGATTTCGGCCCCGGCACGGAATGCCATGGCCACGCCGTCCCCCGTGGCTACGGCGGGGTTGGTGGTGTTCCGGTACAGTTGGCCCATGCCGCCAGTAGCTAGCAAAACAGCGGAAGCCGACATCTGTTGCTGCTCTCCTCTCTCATTGATGAGATGGATGCCACAGACGCGACCGTCCTCCACGATTAAGTCAGTCGAGAATTCGAATTCGCGCACGGAAATGCTTTTCAGAGTTTTGCTTTTAGCATAAAGAGCCCGCAGAATCTCTCGTCCCGTGGAATCGCCGTGCGCATGCAGAATCCGGTTGCGGCTGTGCGCGCCTTCCCTGCCGAATGTGAGTTTGGTCCCTTGGCGGTCAAATTCCGTGCCCCATTGAATCAGTTCGTCGATGCGCTCGGGAGCGTCCTCGACCAGCACCTTGGCAGCTTCGGGATTGCATAGGCCATCGCCGGCCAGCAGAGTGTCTTGCAGGTGAAGACTGATCTCGTCCTCATCGCTGAGCGCGGCCGCGATACCACCCTGGGCCCATTGCGTGTTCGATTCCGTGACCTCCCGTTTGGCCAGCACCAGAACCGTGCCTGCTGCCGCCAACTCAACCGCGGCACGCAGCCCGGCAACTCCGGCGCCAATGACCAGGAAGTCGGTGTGGGATGGCGCGGACTGCATAAGCGAAAATGTTATCACGCTGCGGCTCGGTAGCTGCGTTGCCGACTACGCTATGATGAGATTCCATGATTCGCGTGACCATCGCCGTGCAGCCGTGTCCGTACGACGCCATCATTGAAAACGGTTTACTGGAGCGGGCGGGAGAGCAGTTGCGCAAAATTCTTGGTGTGGCGCGGGCGCCCTCGCCCGCGTCTCGCGATGGTGAGCCGCTATTCGTTGTCACTGTGCCGCCAGTGCGCCGCAGATGGGGAACGAAGTTGATGAGGTCGCTATCTGCGGCGGGATTCAAAGCGCAGTTCATAGAAATGCTTGATGGCGAACGTCACAAAAAGCTGGCCACGGTCGAGCAGATGGCCGAGAAGTTGGCCCGGTTGAGTGCAGATCGAAGCGCGGTAATCGTGGCGTTCGGTGGTGGTGTTGTAGGCGACACAGCTGGTCTGCTGGCGTCGGTTTACATGCGCGGTGTAGACCTGGTACAGATTCCCACGACCGTGCAGGCTCAACTGGACGCTGCCATCGGCGGCAAGACTGGCGTAAACCTGCGCACGGGCAAGAATCTGGTCGGAACGTTTCATCAACCGCGTGCGGTGTTGATTGATCCAGCCGTGCTATCGACGCTGCCAGAGCGTGAATTTCGAGCCGGCTTGTACGAAGCTTTGAAGTGCGGAGTGATCGGCAATCCTCCGTTGTTTGATCGCCTGGAAAAGATTACGGTGAAGGGATTGCGCCGCGATCCTGCTGCGTTGGAATGGGTGATCGCAGAATCGGTGCGTCTGAAGGCCGAGGTGGTCTCTGCCGATGAACGCGAGGGCGGGCTGAGACGTGTATTGAATTTCGGCCATACGATTGGACACGCTTTGGAGACTGAATCGAGTTATCGCCGCTTTCTTCATGGCGAGGCAGTAGCCTGGGGAATGATCGCAGCCACGCACATTGCCGCCGCGACAGGCCGTATTGACCTGACCGGCGCGCGGCGAATTTCCGATGCGGTCCTTGGTTTTGGCAAGTTGCCAAGCGTCAAAGCTCGCAGCCGTGACATTGTGCGCTTGCTCACGCGGGACAAGAAGACACGCAACGGCGTGGTGCACTTCGTCCTGCCGGCGACAATCGGAAAGGTCGAGGTCGTGAACGATGTGCCGGAAAAAGTAGTGATCGAGGCTGTCAACGAGTTGCGGCATCTATCCAGGCTCTGAAACATTTTGCCGGAAGGAATTTCTCCAACAGCCGGTTGAAGTCGAAGGTGCGATCCTTTTGAGCGATTCATCCAAAGCGACGGTGATTGGCGCCGTGCCCGAAGGCGCGAGCGATCCGGCTTCCGCCGCGCGCGCGGTTCGCGAGATGTTTACTTCCATCGCGCCGCGGTACGATTTGCTGAATCATGTACTTTCCTTCAATGTCGACCGGCTATGGTGGCGCAGAACCGCGCGTAGTTTTGCTTCAATTTTGCAGCGTCCAGATGCACGCGTCCTCGATCTATGTTGCGGCACCGGCGACATGACTTTCGCTCTGAGTCGACAAGCCGACAAGTCGGCCAAAGTCCTCGGCGCAGACTTTTCCCATGCCATGCTGCAGCGGGCAAACGCCAAGTCTGCAGGAAAGTCGCTGCGCTGGGTAGAGGCGGACGCCCTCACTCTTCCCTTCCCGGACGAGCAATTCGATTTGATCACCGCAGCCTTCGGCTTTCGGAACCTTGCAGACTACGACGCCGGCCTTCGCGAAATAGCGCGTCTGCTGCGTCCCAACGGAGAATGCGGCATCCTCGACTTCGGCGAGCCTGGTGGCGTGATGGGAAAGCTGTATCGCGTTTACTTCAAGCGTGTCCTACCCGCCGTGGGCACGCTGATCTCTGGCGTGAAGGGTCCCTATGCTTATTTGCCCGCGTCGGTAGAACGCTTTCCCTCTCCAGAGGAAATGCTCGACCGAATGCGCCGTGCAGGCTTTCGCGAAGCTTCCTGGACCCCCTACACCTTTGGCATTGCAGGTTTGTACCGAGGAAAAAAGTAGCCGCAAACTACGAAGCCGCCTTCAGCATCTCTGCAAGCTTGCGAATGTCATCGCCGCTGGCGTCGCTGATTACGAAGTAGCGCAAGCCGCCCTGATTCCAGGTTTCAACGTTGAACGACAATTGTTTCTGCGGCTGTGCGCTCGATCCCAGCTCGTGTCCTACCCCGCGATCCTGAAAAATGAACACCGAAATCTGGTGCTTCCGAATCTGATAAATCAACTCCGCTCCCGGCGATTGCCCGAGATAAGCCACGCGACCGCCCACCAGAACAAACTCCGAGCCTTGCAATTCCGGCAGATTGAACGTGAAAGGAATCTTCCCCTGGAACCATGGCTTCACCGTATGTCGATCAGTCGAAATCACGTCCACCGGATTCGCGCTGGCGAGCGTAGCAACGTGAAGATCGGCAAGCTCGCTGAAAGCTTCTTGCCGCCGCATTTCACTCCGTCGAACGGACAAAGTTACGAATCCCACGATAAGCATCAGCGCGACCGCGACCGCCGCTCCGAGCCAACCGCGTATTGGCGACCGCCGAGGCTTCGCTGCAATACTCTTTCTTACACGTTCGCGAAACTCAGGCCTCGGTCGATAACGCATGCCCGCAGAGTGCACCGCGCGCTTCATCTGGAGCCGCCCGAGCACATCTGCGGCACACGACGGACAACCTCGCAGATGCGCGTCCAGTTCCCGCATTTCATCCGCCGGCAATTCCCCATCGAGATACGTATCGAGTTTTGCGGTCCAATGATCGGCCATTTTAGGACCTCACCAGCTTAGGCTGCAGGCTTTCACGAAGCGCTTTGCGCGCCCGCGAAAGCCGCGACATCACGGTTCCAATTGGAATCGAAAGCGCCTCCCCAATTTCCTGGTAAGACATTTCCTCCACTTCACACAACAAAAGCACTTCGCGAAAGTGTACGGGCAGGCCTTCAATGGCTGCTTGAAGCAATTGATGTTGAGAATGCTCAATGAAGATCGTCTCTGGCGTCTCCCGCCCGGCTGACAGCTCCGGACCGTCATCGGCATCCAACGCTATCGTAGCGCTAGCCTTCAACCCCGTGCGGGATGTGAGGAAGGTATTTCGCAATATCCGGTACATCCACGCGCGAAAATTCGTGCCCGGCTGGAAGGACGAAAATCCTTTTAACGCCTTGACGTACGTCTCCTGCACCAGGTCTTCCGCTTCCGTCCGATCCTGGGCGAGCCAGTGCGCGAAGTTATACAGCTGATCGAAGAGAGGCATGGCCAGCTCCTCGAACGTCTCGCCTGTCAAACGCGTTTCCACCACTCCCATAAGGTAAACCAGGAATGAGGCAGTTTATTCCAGGTCAGTAAATTACGGATCAGAATGAATCCTCGACCGTGAGAAAGAAGCCTGACCCGGATTAAGCCGGTTGAGCCGCCGCAGATGGTTGGCTGGGAGCCGCAGTGCCCGCGACAAACGAATCGGCAAAAGCGTCAGCAATGGTGTAGCGAATCACCTTCTCGTAATCCTCACCCAGGAATTTACGCAGGCGCTCGGTATTCATCGTGTATTCCCCGGTCATGTAGGGCATGGCCTCCGGCGGGATGGCGGAAATCCCTAACGTCCACAACGCCCGCAGAACCAGGGTAAATGCCCACTTTCCGGGGACACGCCTGAGTTTCGCGTGCGCCATGTCGATGCAACGCGCAAAGTTTAAAGGCTCGCCGCGCCCGGCAACATTCAACACCGTGAGGCGCTGGGATTCGGGCTCAGTTCTGTTCACGATGTGTGCCAGCAACCGCGCCATGTCGTCCACGTGCACAAACTGAATGCGGTTTTCCAGATACTGTTCTCCGTAAGGCAACATGCAAGGAAGCCGCTTGCCCTGCTCCCGCATTTTTGACGCGCGTTTTGCCCCGCCATTCGGGCTGCCCCGAAAAGCCCCCAGCATGTAGTTTTCCACGCTGGCCCCGGCAAAAATGTGCGGACGCAGCATATAGACGCTGCAGCCTCGCAACGCAGGCGAGCGCTGTTGCACCACCCGATCCGCTTCCATTTTGTGAATTGCGTAAGGCAGGGTGTGCGCGCCCAGAGGAAAGTCTTCGCTCGCAGGTCCCGCCAGGTCCGGGCCGTACACCGCAACGCTGCTGGGAAAAATAAATCTTCCTACGATGGAATCATCCCGATTGGCCTCGGTAATTGCCTCTATCACCCGCGCCGTGCCGGCTACGTTGATCTGCCACATTCGCTCCAGGTCGAGCACGCCGCTCCGCACCGGATCGAGCACAAAAGCCAGGTGAAGAACAGCGACCGGCCGCGCCTCACGCAACAGAAGGTACAACGCACGGCAGGATTCTTCCAGACCCAGGTCCATG
>Ga0206832_10027_pt1 | contig 34116 bp, 21 predicted proteins | sample Alteio_BWOrgCont_74_FD_152896 | JGI IMG/M metagenome (GOLD analysis project Ga0206832, IMG submission 152896) | Enriched cells from forest soil in Barre Woods Harvard Forest LTER site, Petersham, Massachusetts, United States -... | ecosystem: Environmental > Terrestrial > Soil > Temperate forest >... | reverse complement strand
GAAGACAAAGGAATGTCAACTGAGCAAGGCCAGTTACTGCAAAAACGCATAGCGGCTTTGAGAACTTCGGGAACCAATAGTGCTGATACAGCAACCCAGGCAGGCCGTTCATTAAACTACAAAAGCACCGGGTTAAATCAGCAAAACCAATATAACAATCAAGCTGATACTACACCAAAAATATTTGGAGCAGACTTGTTTAGAAATACTAATTTAACCTTTGAGCCAAACTTAAATTTAGCAACCCCGGTAAACTATATAGTTGGCCCAAGCGATCAGCTGAATGTGAATGTTTATGGCAATTCACTGGTTAACTGGAAACTGGATGTATCCCCTGAGGGAAATATTAATATCCCGGGCATTGGCATAATAAACGTTGCCGGCAAAACTATTGAACAGGCTACCGCGCTTATAAAAAGCAAACTCGCTGCTAATAATTATGCTATAGGGCATGGCACTAATGTGCAGGTTAGCTTAGGTAACATCAGGAGCATTAAGGTGATCCTGGTTGGCGAAGTGCAAAAACCGGGTTCTTATACATTGCCATCGTTAGCAACTGTATTTAACGCTTTATATGCCGCTGGTGGGCCCAATAAAAATGGTTCGTTCCGCCAGATCGAGGTTATCAGGAATAACCGTATCATCAGGCGGTTAGATGTTTATGACTTTTTAGTTAAGGGTGAGCAAAAGGATAACATTGGCTTACAGGATCAGGATATTATCCGCATCCCTACTTATCGCGTCCGCGTTCAAATGACAGGCCAGGTTAAAACCCCTGCCCTGTTTGAGGTTCTTCCGGGTGAAACATTACAAGACGTAATAGGTTTTGCTGGCGGCTTTACTGATGAGGCATATACCGCGTTAATTAAAGTTTCACAAATCAGTGATCAGCAGCGTAGGATCACAGATATTCCGGAGGCTGATTATAAAAACTATGTCCCGTTACGAGGTGATATTTATACCGTTGACCGCATATTAAACCGCTTTGAAAACCGTGTAACTATAAATGGAGCAGTTTTCAGGCCCGGACAATATGAATTGCAAAAAGGCCTGACATTAATGCAATTGATACAAAAAGCTTCCGGTATAAAAGAAGATGCTTTTACAGGCCTGGGAACAATCACAAGGTTAAACCCTGACAATAGCACAGGGATCATATCCTTTAATCTAAAAGATCTTATTAACAAAACCGCTGCTGATATTCCTTTGCAGCGTGAGGATATTGTAAACATATCATCCATTTTTGATCTTCGTGATAAGTATACCGTTACCATAAAGGGCGCGGTACGCAAAGGCGGGACTTTTGCCTATGCCGATAGCATTAGTGTTGAGGACCTGATTATTCAGGCCGGCGGCTTTGCAGAAGGTGCAAGCCCTAAACGCATTGAAGTAGCGCGCCGTGTAAATGATAGCGACCCTAATTCAAAAAACAGTTCTGTTGCACAGGTATTCCAGGTAGACGTTAATGCTCAGTTGGATAAGGAACTGGTAAATTTCAGGCTAAAGCCATACGATATTGTATCGGTATACAGCCTGCCTGGTTATGAAACACAAAGAACAGTTAAGGTTGATGGCGAAGTCTTATATCCCGGCTATTACGTTATAAAAAATAAAAACGAAAAGATATCAGATATAATAGCACGTGCAGGTGGCTTATCAGCATCAGCCGATGTAGACGGAGGTACCCTTAAACGAAGTAACACTGCTATACTGGGCGTTGATAAAAACAAAACAGATACGGCAGAATTAGCCCGTGAAAGAATAGCACGTTTAGCACGCCTGCAAAAGACTTATAAAGACTCGACCAAGACTGCAGAGGATACCACCACTCAGCGAAATAACTTTGTCGGCATCGATCTGAAAAAGATCCTGGAACAACCTGGCAGTAATATTGATTTATTGGTTGAAGATGGCGATGAGATCAGAGTACCAAAACAGCAACAAATAGTAAGAGTTAACGGTGAGGTTCTGTACCCAAGCGCTGTTGTTTTTGAAAACGGCAAATCATTTGCAGATTATGTTTCAAATGCAGGCGGATTTTCGCCTGAGGCATTAAAACGTGGTGCTTATATAGTATATGCTAATGGAACCGTAAAAGGAACAACTAAGTTTTTGTTCTGGAATAATCATCCGGCCGTAAAACCAGGAAGCGAAATATATGTACCTAAAAAACCTGAATCTAAAGGCGATGCAGCGGCAAAAATAATAGGCTATACAACAGCCCTGGCATCATTGGGTGCTATAATTTTAGGCATTTTAAGTTTGAATAAATAGGTAAATAAGCCATATCTATTACAATTGATTATAATGAATCAGGAAAAACAACAGAAATCAATAAACAGTACTGGCGATGTATCTATTATGGATGTAATTAGTGGCATTAAATCCATGAAAAATTACATAAAAAGTAAATGGCTGATTGTTTTAATTGCTGCAGTAGCAGGTGCTTTATTAGGGCTATGTTATTCCATTATAAAAAAAACAACTTATACGGCTGTTTGCACGTTTGTTTTAGAAGATTCTAAAAGCAGCGGAGGCATTGGGCAATACGCAGGAATAGCCTCGCTGGCGGGTATTAACCTTGGAGGGGGTGATAACGGCAATATATTTGAGGGCGATAATATATTGGAGCTATATAAATCGCGAATAATGATTGAACGGGCTTTACTTAGCGCTTGTAATTTTGATGGTAAGAAAGTATCATTAATTGACAGATACATAAAGTTCAACCATATAGATCTCAAAGAACTTAGTAACGTAAATTTCAGTGGCGATCCGGGCACTTTTAACAGGCAACAAGATAGTATCATCACAAACATTGTTGATGTTTTTAATAAAAGCGTGTTAAATGTATCGAGGCCCGATAAAAAATTAAGCATCATTAAAGTTGAAGTTGTTACTAAAGATGAACTGTTTTCTAAATATTTCACAGAGAAACTGGTTCAAAACGTTAATGATTTTTATGTACAAACAAAAACAAAAAAGGAATATCAAAACATTATTGTACTGCAACACCAGGCCGATAGCGTTAAAGCAATTTTAAACTCCTCTATAAATGGGGTGGCTTCATCAATTGATGCATCTCCCAATGCTAATCCACAGTTAGCATTGCTTAGGGTTCCATCGCAAAAGAAACAGGTTGATGTACAAGCCAATAGCGCCATATATGGCGAAATGATAAAGAACCTGGAATTAGCAAAAATATCATACAGGCAGGAAACCCCGTTAATACAGGTAATTGATGAACCTGTATTACCTTTAAAAAAAGAATTTGTAGGGAAAATTAAAGGCTTGGTTATAGGCAGTGTATTATTAAGCATATTTGCAATTATATGGCTGGTGGCTACAAAATTTTTGAAAGCAATATTATAACCTGCTAAATAACAGATAACATTTATTCCGAGATAATATTATAACCACAAAAACAATATCAGCAATATTTAAAGATACCTTTTATCTATACCTGTTGTAAACATCATTAACTACATTGGCACATTTTATTTCGATTATAATGCCTGCATTTAACGCAGGCCGTACAATTAAGGAATCTGTAAAATCTGTATCAGATCAAACCTATTCTAATTGGGAACTTATCATAATTAATGATGCTTCTACCGACGATACCTTAAGTATAGTAAACGAATATGCAAGTACAGAACCCAGGATCCGGGTTGTTAATCTTGAAAAAAATAAAGGCCTTTCTAACGCCAGGAATGAGGGGATAAAAATTGCCAAAGGAGATTATGTTACATTTTTAGATTCGGACGATATTTGGGCTGATAAAAAATTAACTATACAGGTAACCTATCATATCAATAACCCGGGAGTTAAGATCAGCCATACAAATTTTGAGATGTTTAATGAAAACGGACCTGTAAAAAGACGTTTTAAGGCCCTTGCCGAACTAACTTATAAAAAAGATGGTATTATAACGCCATCCATATACAGTAAAAATACAATAGGCATTTTAACTGTAATGATTGAAGGGAATCTGCTTGTAAACACCGGAGGATTTGATACCACCCTGTGGACAATGGAAGACCAGGATCTGTGGATAAGAATTGCCAAACAGAATGAACAATTTGGCTATGTAAAAGAAACGCTTGCATATTACCGTTTAAGTAATAGTGGAATGACTAATAAATTAGGGAAGTACAAACGTGCTTACAAAGCGCTGATTAAGAAATATAAAACGGATATAGAGGAATATAACATACTTGGATCGGCTCTGGCAAATTACTACAGATATTTTGGCCTGGCATATTATAAAAAACACAATTATAAACTTTCATTACTATATCTTATCAAAGCAACAACCTGTGAAAAGCACCCTTTAGATTCTATGTTAAACCTGGCAATAACAGCAAGGGTATTACCTGCTTATTTAAAAGAACGCTTTTTTTAAATTCAATATTTAATAGGAAAACAAATATTAATGCAAATAATCAAAGTACTTGGTGGGTTGGGAAACCAACTATTTCAATATTCTTTCGGCAAAGCGCTTGAGGAGCATACCGGCCTTAAAGTTTATTATGATATTGAAGATTTTGACATCAAATATAAATTGAGAAAGAATAATCTTAAACACTTCAATATTACCCCCAGTATAGCCGATCCAAAAGATGTTGCAAGGTTAACCTCTGTATACAATAAGGCAATATATAAGGTATATGATATGCTTAACGGCGCTGTTGTAAACAAAAACAGCCTTAAATATTATAGTGAAAAAGGCTTGCTCTTTAATGAGGATGTTTTCTCATTAAATAATGATATATACTTAAATGGATACTGGCAATCTGAAAAATACTTTAGTAAAATAAGTAGTATCATCAGAAACGATCTTCAAATCATTACTCCGCCTGATGATATCAATCTGGCTACGATAAACAAGATAGAAAACTCTAATTCTATCTCTTTGCATATAAGAAGAGGCGATTATGTTTCCAATCCATCTTTAAAAAATATTTATTACAATTGTTCAATTGAATATTATGAAAAGGCAATGGATTACATAGCCGAACACGTTAATGAACCGTTGTTTTTTATTTTTTCGGATGACATTGCATGGGCAAAAGCTAATTTAAAAAGTAAATACAATATGATATTTATTGATGCCAACGATGCCGATCATAGCTATGAAGATTTAAGATTAATGAGCCTGTGCAAGCATAATATAACCGCCAACAGTACCTTTAGCTGGTGGGGCGCATGGCTAAACAATACGAATAATAAAATTGTTATTACACCCAAACAGTGGTTTAAAGAAGGTTCCTACTCATCGGCTGATCTGATACCACAAGGTTGGAATATTCTTTAATTCCATGAGTTTAATAACCGAAACCAAAACGCTTTTTAGTCGAACTAAGCTTAAGATAAATACACTTATCACAAATATCTTAAAGGGAGATGCTAAAACCAAAACAGTAATTACCAATGTAGCGTATTCAGGATTAATAAAAATTGTTACTATTGCTGTTTCCTTTTTATCTGTTCCGCTTTTAATAAATTACCTTAATGCTACTCAATATGGTGTGTGGCTCACCATACTTACTTTTACCAGTTGGTTTACCCTTTTTGATCTGGGGTTAGGCAACGGGCTAAAAAACAAGCTAATTGAATTTATAGCCGTAGATAACATGCCGCTGGGCAGAAAATATGTAAGCACCACTTACATATCAATGAGCCTTATATGCGGCAGTTTGTGCATTATAATATATTTAATAAACCCGTTTATCCCCTGGAACAAGGTTTTTAATATTCCGGTTGCCCTGCAGGGCCCAGTAGCAAATGCAACTACCATAATTCTCATATTTACTTTGTTGAGTATGGTACTTAGGTTAATAAATAACCTATTGCATGCACATCAAAAATCGTATAATGTTGATGTAATAAATTTCATTACCCAACTAACCGGTTTCCTGGCCCTATGCTTTGTTAAAATATGCTTTAAATCTTCGTTGGTGACTATAGCATTGGCATTCTCTTTGGCGCAGCTTGCCGCTCTTTCAATTGTGAACATATACATGTTCCGGGTTAAGTTTAACACGCTGGTACCTTCTGTTACTAAATTTGAGCTCAAATTCACTAAGGAGGTGTTGAATATCAGTGGCCGGTTTTTCTTTATACAGGTAGCCGGGTTGATCATGTATATGACAGACAATTTTATAATAGCAACTTTAATGGGGCCTAAAGATGTTACCATATATAACGTAGCTTTAAAATACTTCACAGTGCTGTCAATGGCATGGGCATTGGTACTTACCCCATTATGGCCCATGACTACAAAGGCATACTATTCAAATGATATTAAGTGGATAAAGAAAACAATGGAAAAGCTGATTATTTTTTGGCTTGCAACAATTGCCATTGGAATACTGATGTTTTTTTTCTCCAATTTCTTTTATAAAGTATGGATTGGGAAATCAATTTTTATCCCTAATGATGTGAGTTTAATTATACTTGTGTATATATCGGTAAGTATATTCGCCACAATTATGGCAACTTTTATAAACGGCATCGGGAAAATAACGCTTCAGGTTTATATCACCGGACTTATGGCTATATTAAATATACCACTCGCGTTTTTCTTTGCAAAAACATTAGGTTTGGGGTTAATAGGCGTTCCTTTTTCTACTACCGTATGTTTAGCTATTTCTTCCGTTTTCGCATTCATCCAATGCCGGAAAATAACAAATAACAATGCTACCGGTTTATGGAATAATTAAGATAATATGGATAAAAGAAAATATATAGTAAAATTTACGTTCCCATATAATTGGCCCATAATGAGGCAAACCGAGGCCTGGAGCGGCACATGGGAAAATTATGAGTTCTTTTTGAATGATGCTGTAACCGAGTGTGATTTTTGGATTATTTTTTCGGATTATAATCTTAAAAAGCAAACCAGTAGTTGCCCACCCGAAAACGTAATTTTTTTACCTTGTGAACCCTTTTCTGTTGCTCAGTTTAGTAAAAGTTTCTTAAAACAGTTTGCATTAATTATCACCTGCCAAAAAGAGATTATTAATAACGCAAGTTATGATCTGGGTGGTCATCCCTGGTTTGTAAATAAAAATTATGATGAGTTAATGGAAATCCAATCTGTTCCTAAAACAAAAAAGATCTCCCTCATAACATCAAATAAAGTATTGACCGACGGGCATAAAAAAAGGCTGGAATTTTCTTATAAACTTAAAAATTATTTTAAAGAAGGAATCGATCTGTATGGCCGGGGAATTAATGACTTTGATGACAAATGGGATGTTTTAGCACCATACCAATATTCAGTAACTATCGAAAATGATTACTGTGACGATTATCTGTCGGAAAAGTTTTTTGATTGCCATCTTGCATTTACCTATCCCCTGTACTATGGCTGCCCAAATGCCGAAAAATATTTTTCACCAAACTCTTTTATCCGTATTGATATTAACAATTTTGATGCATCAGCAAAAATTATAGAAAGCATCCTATCAGATGACTCACATTATGAAAATCACCTAAAATATATCGCCGCTGAAAGATTAAATGTATTAAATAAGTACAATCTTTTCCCGCTACTTGTATCCTATATGAAAAACATGGATGGTGATGCAAAACGCAAACAGATAAGCATATCACCCGGCATTTCTATCCGCAAATATTTAGGTCGTGTGAAAAAAATGTTAAAGAAATGAAAATTAAGCAGCTGTTAATAAAACTGAAAAATGTTTTTGGCTTTTCTTCCCGCTTAAATGTTCAAATAATGGCAGGTTCAATAATCAGCCAAGACTCTGTTATTGGCGAACATTCGTACATCGGGCATAATACGTTTATCAGTAAAGCAATTATTGGCAGATATTGTTCAATTGCCAATAATGTATCTATTGGTAATGGCGAACACCTTATACATAAAGTTTCAACAAGCAGCCTGTTTTATGATAAACCATACGATGTTCTAACATCAAAAGATTGTTTAATAGGCAACGATGTGTGGATTGGCGTTGATAGTATTATAAGGCGTGGCGTAACAATTGGGAATGGAGCCATAATAGGTGCAAATTCCTTTGTTAATAAAGACGTGCCTCCATTTGCTATAGTAGCAGGTAATCCGGCTAAGATTATTAAATTTAGGTTCTCTCCGGAACAAATTGATATTATTGAAAAAAGTAACTGGTGGAATTATGACCTGCAAACAGCAAAGAATATAGTTTCTCAAACAGAATTACAAGTAAACACCAACAATTGAATATAATACCATTCAACATCAACACTTTATTATAATTGCGACCGTGTTTTGAATATTGAATATTATAAAATTATTCTTGCAGTTATAAGAATAGTTTCAGACAATACGTAGTTTAAGATGACCCCCAGAATAGCATTTTTATTATTGGTTTTTGTTGTTTTAGGCGACATCGCAACATCTATCGGCTTTAATTTAAACTGGAGTTTTTGGAATTTTGGACTAATCATAAAAACCCCAATCGAATTTTATTTACTTTTTTGCTCGTTAAAATTTTGGCGATCAAATCTTCTTATTTACATTATAATTAGTCTTTTTATTATTTGGCTTATTGGTACAACTGCATGTAGCATATACAATCCTAATATTTTATCAAACGCTGCTATCAACCGTATTTTTTTACCTGAAGATACTAATATTTATACAGCGTCATTCAAAGTATTTAGCCGTTATATTTTCTTTTTTACACTTAGTGTTTTATTGTATTTATATGCTGATAATCTTGATTTTACACGTAATACGAAGAAACTCTTTGAATATTTCATAATAATAAACAGCCTATGTATAATATTAGGCTCGATATTTAGTATACAATTATTTTCGGCTTATAACCCTGGTGGAACCATTACCGAATATGAAGTAAGATTTGGCTACAAAGGAATTCTGTATGGCATAAATGAAATATCCGGAATCTATTTTTTGGCTATTTCTCATTTTTACAGGGAAGTATTTCTGTTTAAAAATCGGAAAAAGTATATCTTTTTGATAATTGTAATACTTTCGTCCTTTTTAACTGGTGCTAAAGGAGCCATGATAGCCGTCATATTACTTACTACCTATTATTTGTTCAGGTATAAAAGAAAGTTCTTCATGTGGTTTTATTTACCGGTAGTTGTAGCGCTAATTTTAATTATAACTGTAGTTTATTCTGATCTTATTACGGTTTTCTTAAACTCATTTACAAAAAGCGATTCGATACTAACAATTTTAATGAGTGGGCGAAATGATTATATAACAAGTAATTTGAGCTATATCGCTACCAACTGGTCGCCCATCAATTATTTATTGGGTGACGGATCTCTTTATACAGAAACAGACTTTCTCGACCTATATTTTTTCTTCGGCTTAGGCCTCATACTCTATCTTTATTTTTACACCAAACTATTTATAAAATTCGAGCGAACGCCCGATAATGTGTTCATATATATACTAATGCTTTTGCTTGCGTTCACAAATGGGCACATGATACAAAGTGCTGTATTTCCCGTCTTTTTATTTTTGTACCTCATTTCAAGTATAAATACCTTTTCCCCAAATAATAATAATGAAAATAGCATTTGTTTTAACGGCGATAGATAATTTAGGCCCCTTTATAGTTATTAGGGATATCATAAAAAATATAGTTTCAAAAACTGAAAAGATAGATATATATTATCTAAAAGAGCCCCAATCTCTTTTAAATTTCGAAGCAGGCACTACAAAAATCAGCTTTTTTACCGCTATAGATTTTTCGGAATATGATGTTGTTCACTCAACCGGTTTTTTAGCTGACTTGTATGTTTCAGTACACCGGACTAAAAAAACACAATGGGTTAGTACCTTACATCAAAAAATTCAACCTAATTACAGATTGGATTATAATAATTTAATTGCAACTACATTGGAGTTTGTTTGGCTATCCCGCCTTAAAAAAGCAGCTTGTGTAACAACACTTACCAAAGAAATGAGGGATTATTACCTGCCTAAGTTCAAAGGGAAAAAACTCATGTATGTATACAACGGGATTGAAGAAAACAAAACGCATTCCCCAATTCCGGAAAGCGAACTGGCCGCAATACAAACGCTAAAGAAAGACCATCATTTATTGGGAATAATTGCAAGGCTGGTATTTTTAAAGGGGATAGATCAGGTAATAAAAGCGTTACCGCAAGCCAAAGGATATGCGCTGCTGATAATTGGCGATGGAATAGAAAAAGATAATTTACTTGAACTGGCTAAAACTTTAAAAGTAGAAGATAGGTGTTTATTTGTTGGATATAAAGCCAAGCCTACTGATTATTTAGGCCTTATGGACCTCTATGTAATGTCATCCAGAACTGAAGGATTTGGATTGTCAGTAATTGAGGCTGCATCACAGCACATCCCTGTTATTTGTAATGATTTGCCCGTATACAGGGAGCTTTTTACTGATGATGAAATAGTACGTTTTGAGCTTGAAAATTTAGATTCAATGGTTAAATCATTTGATTATGCTATTCAACATAAAAAAATATTAGCCCAACGCATATACCAAAAATACAATAATACCTATACGGCTAGTAAAATGTCCGAAGCCTTCTTTTCGGTATATATAACCTTAACCAATAAAATTTAAAGGTTTTATTGTTAATAATAATTTGACTTATATCAACTGTTAAATGCTGGTATATTCGTAGTATTCATTAAACTATTAAACAGTACATAATCAATTTACACAGTACTTTCTATTTATTAAAAAGAACGATGATTAATGATCTAAAAGTATCACTTCTGATACCAACTCTTAATGCTGGCGACGATTGGCTTGTTGCTCTCAAAAGCATTAATGAACAATCCTTCCCGATATATAAAAAAATTATTATTGACTCAGGCTCTACTGATACAACTGTAGAGTTGGCAAGATCATTTGATTTTAAAGTCTCAACTATTCAAAAAAAAGATTTTAATCATGGTGCCACCAGACAGTTGTTAGTAAATTTATCTGACAACATTGATATATGCATCTTATTAACGCAAGACGCTATTTTAGCCTCTCCTGATAGCATTTACAATATCATTAAAGCTTTTGACGACCCGCAGGTAAGCGTTGCTTACGGAAGGCAGTTACCACATAAAAATGCTAAATCATTAGAAACACACGCCCGACTATTTAATTACCCTGATAAATCCGAAATAGTTTCTATAAATGATGTGGAACAAAAAGGGTTCAAGGCGTTTTTTTGCTCTAATTCTTTTTCGGCTTACCGGCGTAAAACATTATTAGAAACTGGCGGCTTTCCATCTGATTCTATAATGGGCGAAGATGCAATTGTAGCTGCAAAAATGCTTACAGCAGGCTATAAAAAGGCATACGTTGCTGAAGCTGCTGTATATCATTCTCACAGTTACACTTTATTAGAAGAATATCGCCGTTATTTTGATACACGTGTGTTTCATGAACAAAATATATGGCTAATTAATGACTTTGGTAAACCTACCGGCGAAGGATTAAAATTCATTAAATCTGAATTAAAGTATGTTCTTAAAAACGATAAGCTCCGCTTATTTAAATCAGTAGGATCTGTATTCGCTAAATGGCTAGGATATAACAGCGGACGGTTTTTTAAAAGCATTCCGCTCGCTCTCAAAAAAAAATTATCAATGCATTCTTTTTACTGGAAATGATTTAACAATAACAGCGTTGATATTTCAACTTTAATTAAAATCAAAATACATAATATACAAAACAAGACAGGTGTTTATTTTAATAAACAATCGCCTGAATCAATTGTTGAAGCAGTTAGTTTTTTTGAAAATAATTCTGAAAAATATGATCCTGTTGAAATCGCAAAGCATGCAGCCATGTTTTCCACACAAAGATTTAAAACAGATATATTTAATTATCTGGAAATAATATGTCATAAAATATAATACAGCAATTACTGATTCTTTTGGCGCTAAAATTGTTACAAACAATCTGAGTTATGCATTTAAATGTAAATACTCGCAATAAAAGTATATTTATTTAATATTTTTTGTACTTTCGCCCCTATTAGACCTATGCCTGTACGCTACTCAAAACATCTACCACCAAGTATCTTTATAGCTGATTTGTTACTGCTAAACATAGCATTATACATATCGCATCTTGCTACCTTTCATAATTTATTCCCACAGGATGAATCGTTACTTTTTCTTTTAGTGGCAAATGTCGCCTGGGCTATCGCTTCATTAACTACAAAAAGCTTTGAGATAAAGCGCCCATTGTTTCTAAAAGACAACATTCATGTTTTTCTTGTTTCTTTAATTTATCATTTATTATTAATATTCAGCGCAATATATTTCCTGAAAATTGATAATATATCAAGAAAAGAAGTAACCATCGCTTATCTCATATTTCCAATACTTGTAATTCTTGCCAGGTCTGTTTTATTCACCTCGCTTGATTATTATCGTAAGCATGGATATAACCTGCGTAAAATAATGATCCTGGGTGATAAAAACGTTGCTGTAAGGCTGGCAAAATCATTTTCGCAACACCCGGAGTATGGGTATGATCTTACAAATTTCATTTCAGAAAATGAACTTGCAAAAATAACAGATGATGCGCTTTTAAATAAGATTCTGACTGATAAACCCGATGAGATCTTCATCTGCTTTAAGCAAATGAATGATAAGCTTTTAAAGATGCTTATACAAATTGGCGAAGATCATTCAATTAAAATAAAAGTAGTACCAGACATGATGCTGAACAGTAACTATGCAGAGTTAGTTACTTACGACACATTTCCTGTTTTACACATTAATGCACAATCCTCTATTGACTTAAAGATCAGGGTCTTAAAACGCACTTTCGATATAATTTTTTCTGCTGTTTTGATGACTACCGGGCTTCCTGTGTTTGGTTTGCTATACATTATCACAAAAACCACATCAAGAGGACCGGCCTTTTACAAACAGGAAAGAATAGGCAGAAATGGCAAACCATTTTATATTTATAAATTCAGAAGCATGTATGTTGATGCTGAGAAGTTCGGCCCTCAACTTTCAAAAGATAATGATCCCCGAATAACGAAATGGGGCGTAATTATCAGAAAAACACGCCTTGACGAATTGCCACAATTTTGGAATGTATTAAAAGGAGAAATGTCGGTGGTTGGGCCACGCCCTGAAAGACAGTTTTTTATAGACAAAATAATTGAAAAGAACCCCAATTACAAAAAACTGCTGAGCTTAAGGCCCGGTATCACGTCTATAGGACAGGTTCAATATGGCTATGCTGAAAATATTGATGAGATGTGCAGCCGTGTAAGGTATGATCTGATTTATTTAGATAATGTTAACCTGAATGCTGATATCAATATCATATACAAAACAGTAAAGGTAATGATACAAAGAAAAGGGAAATAGCAAAGTTTGGCACGGATTTGGCATTAAGTACTATATGAAAGTATTAAATTTAAAAATCACCGCCCCCCTTAAAACCACCGAGAAATTGATCAGGGCTATTCTCCAAAGAGACATAGATGCATTTAAGGCTACTAACAGGCAATTTTTACGTAATAATAAAATATACAATCCGCAATACACAGGCTTAATAGCCTGATTTGAATATACTACATCTACCTATGATTAAGCTTTCAATTTTGAAAGCTTTTTTTGTTATAAAAAATTCTTCTGAAACAACTAGCGTTGCTGGGATTGCTGGTATTTATAATGGAGCTGTTTAAGGGTTTCTGTTGAGGCATCATCTGTTGAAATACCATAACCTGAAACAAGTATACCTTTTAAGCCCGACGCTGATGCCAGCGCATAGACGGTAGCCTCATCAGCCGGATCAGATGCCCCTTCATAGCGATAAAGATCTACTATCTCAAATTCATCTACAATAAATACCTGCTCTCCTGCCCTGAACTGGTTCTCTACTAAATTAAAATCAAGCGTATAACCTTGCTCCTTTAGCTGGCTTATAGCTTCGGTTACGGTGGCGTAATGAAATTTTTGATCCATATGGTAAAATTAAAGAATAGTACGGGCAATAATTAATAATTAGTGTCCTAAAATATCATACAAGTGTCTTAATAAAAAGTTACTGAACAGTAACAGGCTTAGCTACATATTTTTTTATGATGGATAATAACTGATGAGGCTGGAACGGTTTTGTAATACAATCGGAAAATCCACTGGCTACAAGATTGGTTAGCATTTCCTGATCAACCATCGATGCTGTAAACGCAATTACCGGAATTTTAGGATACATCTTTTTCATCTCATAAATAGCAACATACCCGTTCATAACAGGCATTTCCAAATCAAGCAGGATAACATCGTAGGCTGCATCCTTTTCCAATGTATCCAAGGCTTCTTTACCATTAAAAGCACTGCTAACCGTAGCTTTATAATTGATTAACACTTTTTTGGCTACCATCATATTTATCTGGTTATCTTCTGTTAATAAAATACGGGTGCCCGTTAAATTATCCTCACTCCCGGTATCTGTTACTGAATTTGATTTTTGCTGCGCATAATTTAATTTAAGGTCAAAACTGAATGTACTTCCCTTACCCTTTTCGCTGGTTAAATTAAGGGAGCTATTCATCAAATTTAACAGGCGCATACAAATATTTAACCCAAGTCCTGTACCATGCAATGTTTTAGCATTACCATCATAAACCTGCCAAAACCCCTTGAATATTTGTTTTTGATCCTCTTCGGCTATACCTATACCCGTATCTTCAATACTAAAATTTACCACTATTGCAGTTTCATTACTGCTTTTCATAGTAGCCTTTAGTTTAACATAACCCTTTTCGGTAAATTTAAGTGCGTTAGAAAACAGGTTATTAAAAATCTGTATTAAACGCAGGTCATCTACCATTACAAAGGCGTCGAGCCCGGGGCCAATTTCAGTTGTGAGCGCTATGCCTTTTTCCTGGTAAAGAGATGTAAAAGGCATACTTACATTCTGCATTAATTGCTCTAAATTCAAGCTTACGGGATGTATCTCCAGTTTATTAGCTTCTATCTTATTAAAATCAAGTATGTTATTTATTTGCTGCAACATATGGTCTGAGCAATACTTCAGCACCTGTATATATTCGTCCTGCTGCTCAATGCTATGATCCTGTTTTAATAAGTTTATAACCCCTATAATGCCATTTAACGGCGTACGCAGCTCATGGCCCATTGTAGCCAAAAAACGCGTCCTTGAATCTACAACACGCTGGCTTTGTTCTGTGAGTTCATGAATATACTTCTCTTCAAAAAAAATGTAAGCAACAGCAAACAATATAGTAGCTGAAATAGCAACAATACGGTTAAAAAAAGCCAGTTTACTTACTTGTGCTACCGTTAAATCTTCAAGGTGATTAATATAACGGCCTGCAATAACGGTAATACAAAACGAAAAAAGAATAATAGCAATATATGTAAGCGACTCCCGATACCTGGTTTGCTTAAGATTAACAATAATTGGCACTGCTACCAGTATGGGGAAAAAGTACAGGTATTGATCAGTCTCTAACCCTTCAAACAGGGTTGCAGATATGATCATACCGCAAATCAGTATAATAATAGTAATGGGTAGATTTTCGATAGCATCATTATATTTTAAAAGAATGAACATCAACATAGCAAAACAAAAACATGCTATTAAAAATGACGAAACATACAACCCGATACTGGCATCATAAAAAGAAAGCCCCATACCTATCACCAGGGCAGCAATACCCAATTGGTATGTCCTTTTGGGTACCTCTTTCATATCATAAAGCGGGTTCAGATGCTTGTCATCATCTTTGATGGGTTTATGATATTTATCTGTTCCTGTATTATTAGTCATTTGAGCTGAATCCATATGCCTTCACCCCTTATTAACATATAAGGGGTGAAATAGTGCTGCTATTATAAAATTATTTTAAATTATTCGGGTATAACTGATACCCCAAATATCGAACAAAATGAACAAATGAAACTATTATTGGCTTAAACTCTTTAAACTTTAACTATCACTTTAAAAATACCTTTCCAACGTTAACCCATAGGTAAAAATAAGGTTATCACTATTGGTGATATTCATTTTATTGTAGGTAAGTGAAGTAGTAAGGCTTATCCACTTACGCAACTTTAAACCCAATGTAGTGGTCGACCGGATGATGTAATCATTACCCCTTGAAAATGAATTTTGTAAAAAATTGCTGCCATCCAATGTAAAAGCATCTTTAATTGCAAAATGAAACTGCAGGCGTAACGAGTTGCGGTAGGTATCGTCAGTTATACCGGCAAGCAGGTCACTCTGGTCATACAATACACCATCACTCAGGTTTATGTAGGCGTTTTTTTCATCAATAAAACTATAAGCTATACCCCCACCTGCCAGTAACTGATTATTTATTTTTAATGAATAACTGGTATTATAATTCACTAATCCCCAGTAATAAAAATGCGGAAAGGTTTTATACAGGTTAAAGACCAATGCCGATGAAAAATCATTATTGGTAAGCGTATTATCCTGCTTGCCATATATCCATGTATTGGTAGCATTCATTGTAAAATCCTTTTGCTTTATGCCGAAATTCAACGCATTGTTTAGCAGGTAGCTATTCCCCTCGTCTGCTCTGTTAATTGTACCTGATGCAGCCAGTGTAGCGTGATAATGTGTGGTATCATTAAACTGGGCATATGTTGCCTGGTAGCCCAGGATCAAAAGAAAAAGTGTTATTAATACTTCCTTTGCTGCACTCATACATATTTTTTAATTCCTACACTTTAAAAATTAAAATATGCTTAAAATGTTTTTAATAAAAGCTTAACCCTGCATAAACCATTAAACATTTTTTAAAAATGTATGTTCACCATAAAATATAACATAGGCTATGGCAACATAGCTTCAGTTCAATATGAACGATCTTCTTAACCTTATTTATGGATAGTCAACTGGAATTATGGTCGCAACAATTCCCGGCATGGGTTTGGAATATTGGTGTAGTTATCCTTTCGTTACTGCTGGGCTTTATTATCAAAGCTATTATCACCGGTATTCTTCATTTTTATAAAAACCAGAAAGATTACTCCCTGTTTAAATCGGTTATTACCCATTTAGGCAGGCCATTAAACATATTTGTGCCACTGCTTACGCTTAATTTTATGCAGTCCTTTTTGAGATTAAGCCCGGTATATCTAACTCCCCTTGACCGGATCATCGGTATACTACTTATCATATCGTTTGCCAGCCTGCTCATCAGCAGCATCAAAATTTTTGAAGACTACGTCTATCACCAATACGATCTTAATAAAGATGATAACCTAAGAGAACGTAAAGTTAGAACCCAGCTCATCTTCATCCGCAAAGTGATTATCATTTTCATCGTATTGGTAACCATTGCCATCATTTTGCTCAGTTTTGATAATGTGCGCAAAATTGGTGACGGACTTTTAACCGGCGTGGGCATCAGCAGTATTATTGTTGGCTTTGCTGCGCAGAAATCATTAAGCAACTTTTTAGCAGGATTTCAGATAGCTTTTACGCAGCCTATACGTATTGATGATGTGCTGGTAGTTGAAGGCGAATGGGGGCGTGTGGAAGATATAACCTTAACCTATGTTGTTGTTAGTATATGGGATCAGCGCAGGTTGATCTTGCCTATCACTTACTTTATTGAAAAACCCTTTCAAAACTGGACCCGCAGCACCTCCGAGATTTTAGGTACTGTTTTTCTTTATGTCGATTATACTTTTCCTGTTGAAAGTTTAAGGGGAGAATTGAGCCGGATATTAACAACCACCAAATTATGGGACAAAAGAGTAGGCATTTTGCAGGTGACTGATGCCAAAGAGCATACTGTTGAACTAAGGGTGCTGGTTAGCGCCCGAAACTCATCCGAGGCTTTTGATCTTCGTTGTTATGTACGTGAAAACCTGTTAAAGTACATTAGTGAAAATATGCCGCTAAACCTGCCCCAAACCCGCTATCAGCAAAATAAAATAGAACCTGAGAAACCTGATAATTAACAGCAGAAAACGTATGATTCTACTCAAAAGTTATATATTTGAACTGTGTGAGACTACCTATTAACTAAAAATAAATATACACATATGCAGGATTTAGACCCAACCATTCTCCAGAAGGTAAATTCATGGCTTCAAGGAAGTTATGACGATGATGTTAAGCAACAAATTCAAACTTTACTTGATGAGAAAGCCTATACTGAACTAACTGATTCATTTTACCGTGATCTTGAATTTGGAACTGGCGGATTACGCGGAACAATGGGGCCGGGTTCAAACCGTATAAATAAATATACTATTGGCGCGGCTACACAAGGCCTGGCAAATTACCTGAAGAAAAAATATCCGGGCGAGAAAGTTAAAGTTGCCATAGCGCACGACAGTCGTAATAATGCTGATCTTTTCTCGACCATTACTGCCGAAGTATTTTCGGCAAATGATATACATGTTTACTATTTCAACGCCTTACGCCCTACCCCTGAGCTATCGTTCGCGGTGCGCCATTTTGGATGTAAAAGTGGCGTAATGCTAACTGCCTCACATAACCCTAAAGAGTATAACGGCTATAAGGCTTACGGTGCCGATGGTGGCCAGTTTGTATCACCTGACGATAAAGCGGTTATGGATGAAGTAGCGGCAATCAGCAGTGTTGATGAAATTAAATTCAACCGTGTTGATGTCAATATTGAAGAAATAGGTAAAGAAGTAGATGAACTTTATTTGAGCGAGATAACCAAACTTTCAGTTTCACCGGAAGCTATACAGCGCCAAAAGGACCTGAAAATTGTTTACTCTCCTATCCACGGAACAGGCATTACTTTAGTGCCCCAGGCATTGAAGCGTTTCGGCTTTGATAATGTGATCCTGGTTGAAGAACAGATCACTCCCGACGGCAATTTCCCTACAGTGATATATCCTAATCCTGAAGAAAAGGAAGCTTTAACACTGGCTCTTAAAAAGGCAAAAGAAGTAGATGCCGACCTGGTACTGGCAACCGACCCGGATGCCGACCGCGTAGGTATAGCCGTAAAAAATACCGATAACGAGTTTATCCTGCTAAATGGAAACCAAACCGGCGCCATGTTAATTAATTATTTGCTAAGCGCATGGGAAGAAAAAGGTAAGCTTACCGGCAAGGAATACATCGTTAAAACCATTGTAACTACCAACCTTATTGAGCAGATAGCCAAAGCTAAAAACGTTACTTTTTACAACACCTTAACAGGCTTTAAATATATTGGTGAACTGATGACCAAATTTGAAGGCAAACAAACCTTTATAGGCGGCGGTGAGGAAAGCTACGGCTACCTGATAGGTGAACTGGTAAGGGATAAGGACGCGGTGGTTTCGAGCGCGTTTATTGCAGAAATGACTGCTTATTACAAAGACAAAGGCAGCAGCTTATTTGAAGCCCTGCTTGATACCTATGTAAAATACGGTTTTTATAAAGAAAAACTGATATCGCTTACTAAAAAAGGCAAAACAGGTGCCGAAGAAATTAAAGCAATGATGGAAACTTACCGAACCAATCCACCGGCAACGCTGGGAGGCTCAAAAGTGATCACGCTTAAAGATTATGAGAAAGGTGTTGAAACCGATTTGACCAGCAACACAACAAAACCGCTGGAGTTCCCTGCATCTGATGTGTTACAGTTTATAACTGAGGACGGCAGTATCATATCTGCCCGCCCATCAGGAACAGAGCCTAAGATCAAATTCTATTGCAGCGTTAACGGCAAACTGGCCAATACCGCAGCTTACGCTGAAACTGATAAACAGCTTGACGAAAAGATCTCAGCTATTATGAAGGATTTGGGCGTATAAGTTCATCCATATTAAACAAAAAAATCCCGGGATGTTATACCGGGATTTTTTCGTTTAGTCTTGTTTATTTGCATAAAGCTTGGGAGTAACATTCTTACTATCCAGGCTCTTGATGAAGGCAACCAGGTCAGCGCATTCTTTTGGTGTAAGACTTAGCTTATCGGCTGCCAGGGTTTGGTTATCAACTTTTAAACCCATGCCTGCACCACCACCCTTGTTATAAAAATCAACCACCTGCTCTAAGGTAGTAAATACACCATTGTGCATATACGGCGCTGTTTGGGCCGCATTACGAACGGTTGTTATTTTAAACGAATGTTTATAATCATCTATCCGCACCAAATTATACCGCCCCATATCGGTATCCACCTCCATGCTCTTAGCATATCGAGGCACACCAATAACTTCTGATTCTATCCTGATAAATTTAGGGGGCAACGTGCCATTAAACAAGGGCATATAATGGCAGGTAGCGCATTTTGCCTTACCCATAAACAGGTTAAAACCATTTATTTCGCTTTGGTTCATCGCAGCCTTATTGCCGCGCATATACTCATCAAAACGACTGTTAAGCATCACCAGGCTGCGGATATATGAGCCTATCGCATTGCTAACTTCGTAATCCGGTATCCCAGCCGTATCTATCTTAGGGAAAGCATCATGAAACAGCTTCCTATATTCTTTATCTTTATATAGCAATGCCGTTGCCTGTTTTATAGAGCCATGCATTTCCTGCTTATTTGCCACAACATCCAGCACCTGATCTTCAAGCATCGCCGCCCTGAGATCGTAAAACTGTGCCGGTTGTAAGGCTGCATTTATTAAAGTTGGTGTGTTTCTGCGGAGCAAAACAGTACTGTTGATCACCGTATTTTTTGTAAAGCCATCGGCAAATGCTTTTTCAGGCTGATGGCACGACTGGCAGCTGCGTGTATGCGTGCCGGATAAAATAGGATCGGCAAAAAGCCTTTTACCCAATGCTACTTTTTTATCAGTAATAAAATAGGATGGATCGTTTGAATAGGCATTTACATTATAAGCATTGGTATCAAAAAGGGTTTTGGCATCCTGGTTCAACAAACGGTTGTACCTTATAACCGGAATCTTTAATGCGACAATCAGGTTGGCTATACTGATACTTGCAGGGTTGCCATGATCTGTAAGAAATTCAGCCCTATTAAATGAGTTGAAATTGTTATTCTTTCTTAAATAATTTGTGGCGGCAGTTAATTGTTCAATTAGTTTTGTGTCGCTCCCATCGGTGTAATACGACAGCACCCTGGTAATACTTTCAAGGCTAGTGGCTGATTCCAGCAGGCTATTTTGTAGTATTGGGTTATCAAAGTCAGTGATCCCCAATGTCTCTACTCTGAATATCTGTTGCCTCGCGGCATCGAAGATCTGCCAATTGAGTATATCAACGTTACCAAAATAAACTTTGTACCTGGCTATGTTATCATCAAGCTTTTTAAGTTCGCTTATTAACTCCTTGCTTTTTGTTTTGTCGTATTTAGGGAGCAGATAGTTTTCAATAACCTGTAACCCTGCCGGGTTAAAGGTGGTACCATCTATCTCCACTTCCTTTACAGGTGGCCCGTTTATAAAACGAGTAGCTATGGGCTGATAATATTCAGCGGCCCATTCAAATTTTTTGTAGGCCAGCCTTGTATTACGGAATAACTGCTGTAACTGTTTTTCATTAACATTTTTGATTTCCGCAGCAGTCAGCAATTGATTTTTCAGGTTGGTAAAACTGTCAATTTGTACCAATAAGTTTTGCTCGATAGCTTTTTCAGGGGCTACTTTTCCTACTTTTAAGGAGAAAAAAGCGGCAACTGCAACAACAGCTATCAGTATCGATATGAATAAGATCTTCTTCACTTATTGGAAAAATTTGGACTGTTTTATGGTAGTATTTTAAATAATGAAAGAGCGGTTAATAGCCGCTCTCCCGTTATTTATGTTTATAGATGGTTACGCAGATCGATATTACTTTATTAAAAATTGAACGCATTTGTAAGCGGTGTAGCATTTTGATCGCGCGTTGCAAGCGGTGTAAGGCCCCATCTTTTTTCGATAAATGAAAGGATACCTACAGTTTCATATTGGGTATGGTCAACATAACCTTGTTTTGCAAACGGAGAAATGATAATAGCCGGAACACGTGTACCCGGCCCCCATTTCTTATCGATAACCGGAGGAGCAACGTGATCCCAGAAACCACCGTTCTCATCATAAGTGATAATGATAACCACGTCCTTACCATTCGGGCCGTTAAGTATGTCATTAACCAGTTGAACCGCGTGCGTTTCACCTAATGATACATCAGAATAACCAGGGTGCTCGTTATAGGTACCTAATGGCTTTACAAACGATACCGATGGTAATGTACCTGCCTGTGCAGCAGCTATAAATTCGGTCTCATCTTTTAAGTGATCCTTTTTAGCCTGTGTTCCATCAGCATAATTTTTGTAATAGATAAATGGCTGGTGGTGGAACTGGAAGTTTGGATCAGGGTTACCTGCCAGTGCATTGTCCCATCCGCCTGAGTACCAAGCCCATGATATATTTTTAGCACTTAACCTGTCGCCGATAGTTGGGTTGGTTTGATTTGGAACTAAAGTATTAGCAGTGGCACTTGCAGGGTGTGGTGCGTTAACCGAATAACTGGTGTTAACCACAAACCCATCAGGTGTAACCTGGCCATCTGTTACCACATTACCGTTTGCATCAACAGTTGCGGTAATGCTTGCAGGGGCATTAGGGAATGTTGGACTAGCCGCTGCAATTAACCATTGGTGGTTTAAGAATGAACCACCGAACGCACTGTGGTAAAAGTTATCGCACAAAGTATATTTCTGAGCTAAAGCCAGCAATGGCAATAAGCTGGTTTTATAATAACCTTGTGATAAACCTGCTGAATTACTGTTATATAATGCGTATTTATCCATTTTACCACCATCAATCTGCATTTGCTCCTGGTAGTAACGGTGCAATACATCCTGTGTAATAACATCATTAGCTACATACTGATCAATGTTAAAAATTGCATTTGGCAAATTTGTCGGGAATACTGGCGTGTTCGGTATAGCAGGAAGCGTAGTATAAGCTTTACCGGTAGCATCAACCTGAATACTATTAGCTGATGTTGCGTTTGATATACCATTAGCTCCCGAGAACTCACCATACAGGTTATCAAAACTGTGGTTTTCCATATAAATAACTACCACGTGGTTTACCTGGTTTATGCCTGTAGCCGGCTTAACGGTGCTGGATTTATGACAGCTGAAGAAAGATAAGCTCACAAATAAAACGCCCAAGCTGCCTGTTGCCAACTGCCTGGTATTTATTTGAAAACTGTTTTTAAAGGGATTGTACTTATTTTTCATCGGTTTTGATTTATGGTATAAAAGTACAGGCATACCATAAACAGAATATTATCTTCCGGTAACTATGCTATTAATATTAACCCATATTTTTCTCCCTATTTTAATATAAGTTAACAATACATTAATGATTTGGTATTAACAGGCATATTCAATCCCTCCCGAAGAATTTCATTAGGCCGATGAAGGTAGTGATCAGATTCAGATCATTTATTTATCTGTTTGTCAGAAAGATAAGATCTCCCCTTTGAACAATCCACCATTATTTACTAAAGGTTAATAGAAAAACTATTTCCACACGATACAACAATGCAATTCTCGTTATAAAAAGCCTATTTTATAGCTAAAAAAGATCAAAAATTCATAAATATTGAGTTTTATTAATAAACCCATAAAAATGCATTACGAATGAAATATCATTTCAAAAAATATATTAGTTAATATTTTAATTTATACGAACATTTATTGAAACCATTACGTACAAATTATAAACCTAGACTAAATAATTAATTTGGATTTATATACCGCCTGACTCACTCTGTGTCTTTGTATTTGAAGACTACAAATTGATTTTCAGGCATTTAGTACTAAGAGTTTTGATTGCAAGATATACTATCAATACACGTTTACTTTTTTTGCTGTTGCTACTTTTATCATTCAGGGGATACAGTCAGTCCTGTACATTAAAGGATAGTCTGTCATCGTCGTCTCCTGATATTTGTTCGGGCAATGCTGTAATATTAACACCCAATATAACTGGCGGTACCGGGCCATATAATTACATATGGAGTACGGGCGAAACCACCCAAACCATCAGCGTTAATAAAGCCGGCACTTACACTGTTTCAATAACCGATAAGGCAACCAGTTGCCCTGCGGTTACCGCGAGTATATCGGTTGGCGTTTCAACAATGCCTAATGCGCCTGCAACCAGCAGCGTTACTGTTTGTGAAAACAGCCCGGCAACATTAAAAGCTACAGCCCCGGGCGGTACTTACCAATGGTATGATGCCGCAACCGGAGGTAATTTTTTAGCCACAGGTGATACATTTACCACACCTCCCATCACTAAAGCAACTACTTATTATGTGCAAACAACATTATCAAACTGTACAAGCACCAGAACTGCCGTAACTGTTTATACAGCAGGGCGGCCAGGCGTTACAAATGCATCAGTATGTTCAGGTAACGGGGCAACCTTAACAGCCAGCGGCGGTACTAATTATGTTTGGTACGATTCAGCGGCGGAAACTAACCAGTTGGCTACCGGCCCTACTTATACTACGCCCGCCCTTACTAAAACAACAAATTATTATGTTGTAGCCACTGTTAATGGTTGCGTTAGCGTGCCTACAACGGCAACCGTATATATAAACCCACCGCCGCCGACACCAACATCAAGTAATGTTACCATATGTTCGGGTACGGCTGCAAGCTTACATGCCGATGCTCCATCCGGAATTTTTGACTGGTTTGATGTTCCAACCGGCGGCACTTCATTAATTTCGAGTCCTGACTATACTACGCCTGCACTCACTGCGTCAACCACCTACTATGTGCAAACATCCGCAAACGGATGTGAAAGCACGCGCACCCCGGTAACGGTAACCGTAAGCCCGATCCCTCCGGCTCCGGCCGCTCAAACAAGCTCAATCTGTTACGGAACCAGCACCAATTTATCTATTAATTCTGCTACGCCTGGCACAACTTATCAATGGTATGATGCACCAATTGGCGGGCGCCTGCTAACAACCGGCACAAGCTATCAAACACCTGTTTTAGAAAACACAACTACTTATTACGTTCAGGATATTAACGGAGGTTGTACCAGCAGCCGTGCCCCGGTACAGGTTATTGTCAATCTTCCGGTAGCGGCCCCTTCATCATCAGGAGCGATAGTTTGTTCAGGCTCGGGAACTATGCTAACCGCAACCTCAACAGTAAAGGGAGCTATCTATCAGTGGTATAACGCACCAACAGGCGGCACATTATTAGCTACAGATTCCACTTACACTACCCCGGCATTAACTGCCACCACCAAATATTATGTACAAACAGTTTTGGGCGATTGTGCCAGCGCGCGAACACAGGTTACGGTAACCGTACTTCCGGCAGTTGCTGCCCCTAAAGCCTCGGGAGTTACTATTTGCGCAGGAGGCTATGCTGCATTAACCGCATTAGGAGCATCAGGTAATTACAGCTGGTATGATAGCCCAACAGGCGGCACCTTATTATCATCGGCACAGGTATTTGTTACACCTGAGTTAACAGCCACTACTACTTATTACATACAAACAGCAAGCAATGGCTGTATAAGTACACGCACCCCGGTTACTGTAACTGTAAACCCTGCCACTCCATCGCCAACAGTAAGCGGGGCTACGTCTATTTGTACGGGTTCAACTGCAACTGTTTCGGCAAGCACTACTGCAAGTGGTGGCATATTGTGGTATACTGCAGCTACAGGTGGCATTTTGCTGGGATCAGGCAATACCTATACCACTCCTCCCCTGTCTGAAACCACTACTTATTATGCCGAAAGTAACTCAAGTACATGCCCAAGCAGCAGAACTCCGGTGACTATAACCGTAACCGGAGTTGCCGATGCGCAATTTGAATATGATTTTGGCACTTATAGCAGTAAAGCCAATAACCCAATACCTAAAATCACTAATCCTGCGGGCGGTACTTTCACTTCAACACCATCGGGCCTTGTTTTTGTAAGCAACACAACCGGCGAAATAAATATTGGGGCAAGTAAAAAAGGTGAGTACACCATAACGTTTGTTACCAACGGCCCCTGCCCGGGTAGTTCAACTATTAATTTTGTAATTGATTCTATACCTAGTGGCAGTTTTTATTACAAAGGACCATATTGCCAAAGCGGGTCAAATCCGAATCCAACATTCACAAATAATTCAACTGCCGGCGCTTTCAGTGCTTCACCTGCCGGGTTGTTTTTCGTAAACAAAACAACCGGACAAATAAATCTTAGTGCCAGCAAGCCAGGCACGTATACCGTAAGCAACACATTAATTTTATCCGACGGATCGCAGAAAATAGCTACCGCAAATGTAACCATCGACGCTGCAGCCAGGGTAAGTGCCGGACCAAATCAAAACGTTGAGGCTGGGCAGCCTGTGAAACTGGCCGGAAGCATCAGCGGCACTTCGGGTGGTGTATGGTCGGGAGGCAGGGGAACTTTTTCAAACCCTAACGCATTAAACGCGGTATATACCCCAGGACAGGGCGAAACTGATGCAATCCTCACTTTAACTACAACTGACCCGCCGGGTGTTTGCGGGCCGGCATCATCAAGGGTCGAAATTATTATTCACCCTGTACCTGTGGCGCCAACTGCTCCTGGTACCTCTGTTTGTATGGGTAGCAGCACAACGCTGTCGGCACTGGCACCCGGGGGTACCTATCGCTGGTATGATGCTGCTACAGACGGGACTTTACTTTCAACCGGACCAAATTACATAACGCCGCCACTTATAGTAAATACCACTTATTACGTGCAAACAACTGTTAATGGTATTACCAGCGCAAGAACCGCGGTAACGGTAACGGCTAATCAAACACCTGTTGCTCCTGTTGTGGCGGCTGCCAGCACCTGTATGGGCAGCCCTGCAATAATAACGGCAAGCGGCTCAACAGGCACCTATCAATGGTATGACGCGGCAGCCGGTGGAAACTTATTAGCCGTAGGCAGCACATTTACAACGTCACCATTATTAGTAAATACTGTATACTATGTTCAGGCAGTAATAAATGATTGTATCAGCCCGCGTACAAAAGTAACCGTATCGGTTAACCCGGTACCTAATATAAACAGTTCGCCAAACAGCGACATTTGCGGCGGAAACCCGTTAAATTATGCAATTACTTCCGACACTCCCGGCGCTACCTATTCATGGAGCAGGGCGCAGATCAAAGGCATCAGTAACCCGGCAGTAACAAATCAAACATCAGGTACTATTACCGAAACTTTGGTCAACACGTCCACCGGCCCTATTGATGTAACCTATTTAATAACGCCATCAAACAACGGTTGTTCAGGGCCCGTATTTAAATATGTAGTTACTGTTTATCCTACTCCGGCTGTTACCAGCAGCCCTGCAGCCACAATTTGCGATAATTCAACCGACAATTACGGTATAACTTTCAGCGTACCGCAAACAGTATTTACCTGGAGTCGCGCGGCTGTTGCGGGTATAAGTAACGCGGCGGTAACGGGCCAAACAGCAAGTACCATACGCGAAGTATTGTTTAATACCACTACAGCTCCTATTGCCGTTCCATATACCATTAACTACCAAACAAGTAATTGCCAGGCCCAACCATTTATATATACAGAAACTGTAAACCCTACCGCCTATGTAACCAGCGTTGCAAGCGGGGTTGCCTGCAGCGGGGTGCCACAAAACTATACCATTACATCAAACATCCCTTCAGCCACATTTAGCTGGAGGCGTGATACAGCAAACAGCATCAGCAACAAGCCTGTAAGCAATCAAACATCAGCAACAATTGATGAAGCGTTAGTTAATACCAGTACTGGTGCGGTAAAGGTTAGTTATATTATAACACCAATTGCTTTTGGCTGCCCGGGGCCTGCATTTTCTTATACTGTTACATTGAATGCGCAGCCTGCATTACCTGTAACCAATAGCAACACACCCATTTGTTTGGGCAGCACTGTACAATTGCGTACACCTGTGGTAAGCAATGCGACCTATTTATGGACAGGGCCCAATAATTACAGCTCTACCCTGCAAAACCCGGATATTGACAATGCCACGCTCGCTGATACCGGCACATATCACTTATATGTTACTGTTAACAGCTGCACCAGCGCGGCAGGCACTACGCATGTAATGATAGATGACGCGCCGAAAGCCGATGCCGGCCCTAATCAGTTAATTTGCGTAACGGCAACATCAGTACAACTTGCAGGTAAGATTACCGGTGGTACCACAACAGGAATTTGGACCCCGTCAGGCTCCGGATATTTTTTACCATCAAGTAATGTTCTCAACGCAAAATATATTCCTTCAGATGAGGATAAGGCCGTAGGGTCTGTAATACTTATGTTGAAATCACAGAGTACTGATGATTGCAGTCCGTCTATTTCGAACATGACCATTACTTTCGGGCCCTCGCCCGGAGTGAGTGTTGGCGGTGATAAAGGTGTTTGTATAGAGGATGCCAGCGTTCCGTTAACCGGCAAAATCCTTATAGCTGGCGGTGGAAAATGGAGCTCATCAAGCGGCGGAACTTTTAGCCCATCTGATACTGTTTCAAATGCGACTTATATACCTACAGCTACCGATAAACAGAGTGGATCAGTAAAACTAACACTTACGGCTAATGATGCCGGCCTGTGTTATATACCTTCGGATACAATGCTGGTGAAATTCATCCCTCCACCAACTGTTAATGCCGGTGGCATAAGATATGTTTTACGTGGTCATACCATTACGCTGGACCCGGTTGTGAGCGAGGATAGTGTAACCTATTTATGGTCGCCTAATATTGGCATTAATGACATTCATGCAAAAAACCCTGTCATCACGGGTGATATAGACAGGTATTACACCTTACAGGTAACAGATAGCAGGGGTTGCGTAAGCTATAGCCAAACCCAGATCATTGTATCGCCTGAATTGATCGTGCCAAACGCATTTACCCCCAACGGTGACGGCATCAATGATTATTGGGATATTAAAGGGCTAGTTGCCTATACCAGCGCCACAGTTGATATATTTAATCGGTATGGCACTAAACTCTTCCATTCAGTGGGCTACCCTAACCCATGGGACGGAAAGTATAACGGACAACAGCTGCCAGTAGGCACATATTATTATATTATAAATACCAATGTAAACAGCCAGGTATTATCGGGTTCATTAACTATTATAAGGTAAATACTAGCTTAACAGGTTAAGCAGGTCGGTTTTTGAGAGATTTTTAACAAAGGATGTATCGCTTTTGATCAGATCATTAGCTAATGACTGCTTGTTTTCCTGCATCACCATTATCTTTTCTTCAACCGTACCTGGGCATATGAGCCTTACAGCCACAATGTTTTTATCCTGCCCAATGCGATGACAGCGGTCTATGGCCTGATTCTCTACTGCCGGGTTCCACCATGGGTCAACCAGGTAAACATAATCAGCTTCGGTTAAATTAAGACCGGTACCGCCGGCTTTCAGGCTGATCAGGAAAACCCGGATATCATTATCAGTTTGAAAATCATTAATAACTGCCTGTCTGTTGCGGGTTTGTCCGGTTAAGTACGTAAAGCCTATACCCCTGCCTTTTAATTCTTTTTTTATCAGATCGAGCATAGTTACAAACTGGGAGAATACCAATATTTTATGCTGATGCTTTTTACCTTCTATCTCTTCCATCAGCATATCTATTTTAGCTGATGCATTACCGGGCATTTTTTCACCTTTAAGCAACAGTGGGGAATCGCAGATCTGCCGCAGGCGGGTTATACCTTTCAGCACGTTCATGGGTGATTTTTTCAATACATCACCTGTTGTGGCCGAGATATAGTCGCGGAACTCCGTTTCATACGAATTATAAATATTACGCTGCTCCGCTTTCATTTCACAATACAATACCATCTCTGTTTTCTCGGGCAGGTCTGACGCCACCTCCTGTTTGGTGCGACGAAGGATAAACGGACTGATCTTATTTTGCAGTTCCTTTGCCCGCTTGCTGCTCTTAAACATATCAATAGGCGAAGAATAGATCTCCTTAAAATATTGCTTACTGCCCAATAAGCCCGGACAGGCAAAGGAAAGCTGCCCATACAGGTCAAATGTATTATTTTCAATAGGCGTACCTGTAAGCACTATTTTGTTTCTTGATTTTAACAGCCGGGTTGCTTTATAGCGCTGAGATTCCGGGTTCTTTATCTGCTGCGATTCATCAAGGAAAACATAATTAAATTCATAATCCTTCAGGAAAACGATATCGGCAAGCAAAGTTCCGTATGAGGTGAGGACAACCTCATATTTATCAAACTCTGAGATACTTTTGATACGATCAGCTCCGTAAATAGTATGCACGCGCATTGAGGGCGCGAATTTTTCAATTTCCAGCTGCCAGTTATGGATCAATGATGTTGGCACCACCACCAAATTGGTATTGTGTCTATTTTTCTCGCGTTGAGATAAAATAAAAGCGATAACCTGCACCGTTTTACCCAAACCCATATCATCGGCCAAACACCCGCCGAAGCTAAAATCGTCTAAAAAATTAAGCCAGCTTAGGCCCTGTTGCTGGTAGTGGCGCAGTTCACCATTAAAACCGGCCGGGGTTGGCAATAATTTAACTACTTCAAAGTTTTCCAGCTTTTTATGGTAGATGCTGATCTCATCCTGTACCTTTTCATCAAGATCAGCTTCATTAAACAGTTGCTCTATCACCGTAAAGTTCGATTTCGCTATCTGTAAGGTTTCATCATCTGCTATTTCGCCCGAGTTGAAATAATCATTAAACTTCTCTATCCATTCAGCCGGTAAAATGCCTGTTGTGCCGTCATCAAGCTGCACATATTTGGTTTTATTTTTAACCGCACGATAGATTTGCTTTAAAGCCGCCCGCTTACGCCCAAAACGCGCGTTAACAATAGCATTGAACCAGTTTAACCCACTCAATACTTTAATGCTAATCTTTACCTTATTGGGGTTTAGCTTATTACCTTCCAGCTCATTAAAGCCCAGTATGGTTATCTTTTGGTTCTGCCATTCCTCAAATACATCTAAAAACCAATCCTCATCCAAAAAACGTTTTTTATGCAGATAGAAATATTGCAGGTCGTTTTCCAGTTGCTCTTCAAAATAAGGGTGTTGCTTTACTAGTAAGGCGGTAAAAGCAATCTCATCTGCATCGTTCCTGTTTACCAGGAACTCTTTTCCCCGTTCATCAACCGAATAGATCTGTCTTTTGGTTCGTACCGAAATCTCCACCTCGCCATAGCGCATCACCGGGATCAGCATTACATGCGTACCAAAATCCGACAAATAAATTATCCTTTCCGTTTCAATATTAAAACCCTGCTTTTTTAGCTGGGCCGGGGTCGCTGGTTTAATGTGTGGATAATCAACACTCACCTTTTCTTCCAGCTTGGTAAGCAACTGCTTTTTAAATTCATCAAATTTTGAACTATGCACCAGTATATTGTCCTGCTTTTTGGTCAACAGGCTTATTACATTTAACTGTTGCAGGTTGGGCGTTAAATAAAGCTTGTTGCCCGTCCATACAAAATAGGTAAACCAGATGCTCAGATGCTTAAAATCAAATATCTGCTGATCTACCTCAAGCGTGCCGGAGAGTTCAAAGAATTGATCTTTAGGCTTAACAGTTAATTTAGGTTCCGCTGTAAGCAAACCAACCTTTACCGGGAAAATTGAACCGGCCGTAATATTTTCTGACACCTCATTATCATGATAATAAAAATCATAACCTAAAGGATTTTTGACGATGGCTTTTAAAGCCGTTATATCGGCATCGCTGGCTGTTTTATTAATATGGTGCTGAAACTTGTGTATCCCCGTAAAAAACTTTAATTGCTGCGGCTCCTCCGTTTGCCAGATCATATCCAGCGGAGCTACCTGTGTTAAAGGATTTTTGATCTTCCCTTCACGGGTTGTTTGTGCCGAATATAGCTCAACAAATAAATACTTATAATATTTATGCTGCTTTAGTACAATGCAAATGGTTTGTTCTTCTGTAACAATTGGCGGCACATCAGCCACAATGAGTGATTTCATTGAACCGATGCTTTCCTTTGTTACCGGCAATAGAGATGTTAAAACCGGGGTGATTTCCAGCTTGTTATTGATCAGCTCAATTTTAAAAAAATTATCGAGGTCGGGTTCATGTTCAAGTCCGTAATCAACGGCAAATTTTTTGAGCTTATTATGGCGCAGTTTCTCATCAAAAAATATACGGAACTCATCCCGTTTGATGATCTCGGATAATACCGCGGCCTGGTGTTCACAAAGCCTGTTGTTTTCGGCATAGCAGTCGCATGAGAGTATCAGCTTGTTATTTTCATTGATAACAGCAACCGCCGGGAATGCTGCCTTCTTATATTGATTGGTAAATGTGCCGTGGTTAATCTCTAATGAAAGCGCAGAAATACCGCGGTTGCTGGTTTGATCTGAATAGATGTCAGCGGCGGTATGCTGCGCGATAATTACCTCGGTTAGGGTATCAATAGCTACACCCTCAAAAGCAACCGTATGATTACGGGATGGCTCATCCACATCAGCCCTTAACCTGCTCACCCGTATTTTCTGCATCTACACCTTATCCAGTACAGCACCCGGATTTTCATCCGTTTTGGTCAGATCTTCTTTTTCAGTATCCACATGGCATGGGTATCCAAACAGGCAGCGCTCTTTTATCATGGTTGCTACATCGGCTGGCACAAACTCTTCCCATCCCTCCTCGCCGTGTTTTATAAGCTCCAGCACTTTATCGGTTTGCGCGTGCAGGTTGTTTTCATTGTAATGATGAATATCCTCTATCTTATTATTGGCTATCAGGTAACGGTACAGATCAATAAGATGTGCAGGTGGATTAAACCTGAGACAATTATAAATGATCCCATCGCGCAGCGTAGGATATATGAACAGCTTCACCTTACGGCTGAATAATGTCGCGAACGATTCCAAAATACCGCCCGGAAGATCTTTGTAATGCTCTTCAGAAAAGATGTATTCCAGGTTGGGATAACCCAAAACCACGCCCAGTTTAAGCTTGGTTATCTTGGATAGGTAGGCCACAAGCTTATAATACTCATGAAAGTTGGAGATTAATACCGTTTGCCCCAGTGAGCATAAAATATCTACACGGTCAAGGAAATCCTTTTCATCAATTTCTGCAGTTTCATCAGCATTTCTTTCTTTTAACGATTGCAGGGTAAGCTCGGTAACCACCATCACATTTTCCTTATCTACATCCGGCTCCTGCATAAATTGCTTAACACCAGTGGTAAGCATATCTATATGTACATTAATAATAGGGCGGAAACGACCGCGTATTACCACAATGTGCTTTTTATACAGCACTTCTGATGGTTGCTGGTTCTTACCATCCGGCCCAAAAACTGCCACATCCGAGAAACCATATTTAACCAGGTGCAAACTCATCAGCCTGTTATCAACCTTTGTAAAGTTTGGCCCTTCAAAGCGGATCATATCAATCTGGATCCGGTCTCTCGACAGGTTATCCATCAGCGAAAGCAGGAATACAGGCGGCACTTCGTTATAATAAAAGCAGGCATACATCAGGTTTACACCTAAAATGCCTACCGCCTGTTGTTGCAGATTATTATCGTTATCCAGCAGTTTTACGTGGATAACCACATCATTATACTCGCCATTCGGTTCTAACTGAAAACGCACGCCCATCCAGCCATGTCCATCGTTAGTTTTATTATAATTGAGGGCCGAAACAGTATCAGAAAAAGCAAAGAATGTGGTTGAATCGCCACGCAGTTCTGCCAACCGCTCAATTAGTAAGCCATACTCATGGTTAAGCATTGATTTTAACCTTGGTTCGCTTACATAACGCCGTACCTGCATGGCCCCATAAATAGCATCAGAGAAGGTCATGTCATAGGCCGACATGGTTTTGGCAATAGTGCCCGATGAACCGCCAGCCTTAAAAAAATTGGCAGCCACATCCTGGCCGGCACCAATTTCAGCGAAAGAACCATAAATTTTTGGATCAAGATTTATGGCAAGTGCTTTTTGTTTGGTTCCAATGTCCTTATTATGAATGCTATTCATATAATTTTATTTATGTACTGTTGCCAGTAGCCTGAAGTAATTAGATGATTAAAAGTACGACTTTTTAGATAACACGATAGAAAGAATTAGAAAAATGCAAGTAAGATGGCATTTTCTT